>OCPX01000049.1_pt1 | contig 122810 bp, 112 predicted proteins | sample 1538771 | NCBI WGS metagenome assembly OCPX01 (sample SAMN04571725, study PRJEB22368) | human gut metagenome | biome: human gut; material: stool | host: Homo sapiens | place: Luxembourg | collected 2012-11-01 | reverse complement strand
TATATTTTCCATCCTTATATACGTTATATATATAATTATTATATAGTACATATAAAGGCCTGCAAAAGATCCACTGCCTCCTCACCGCGAATCTCACCCACGATGATTCTGTTGGGTGCCATACGAAGGGCTGTACGGATCAGATCCCGGATCGTAATAGCCCGGTTTCCTTCCATATTGGCAGGCTTTGCTTCCAGACGAACCAGATTTTCTACACCCTGGATCTGCAGTTCTGCCGAATCTTCAATTGTGATAATTCGTTCTTCATGGGGAATCGCGTTGGATAACGCATTCAGAAATGTCGTTTTACCGGAGGAAGTCCCTCCGCCGATCAGGATCGAATACCCTGCTTTTACCATCTGTTCCAGAAATGTTGCCGCCTCTCTTGTGATACTTTCTTTCGCGATCAGATCTTCCATCGTGATCGCATGCTCCGGAAAACGTCGAATCGTCAGAATCGGTCCGTCCAGCGCCACCGGATAAATCACTGCATTCACACGGGATCCGTTTTCCAGCCTGGCATCTACAATAGGGGAATTTTCATTGATCACACGGTTACATTTTCCGGCAATCTGCTGTACCACATCCTCCAGTTTTTCCTTTGACACAAATGACTTTTCCCATCTGCTCTTTTTCCCTTCCCGCTCCACGAAAATATTCTGATAGCCATTTACCATAATCTCCGTCACCCGGTCATCGTCCAGAAGTTCCTGCAGGATATCCAGCTTTCGCACCGAATAGAACAACTCTCTTCGGGTCTCCTCTCTCTGTTTCACCGTCAGGCGGTTCTCTCTTGCCGTCTCCGATACAAGAAGATCGATCCTTTCCAGAATTTCTTCATCCGACCATTCTGCGCCCTGCCGTAGCTGCTCCATCAGCTTTATCCGTATACGGATAAATTGTTCCTGCTTCATTACCCGTCCTCCCGCTCTGTCCGAAGCATTTCTCTCACGTAATCACCCAGTTCACTCCATACCAGATCATCCATATATCCGATCCCGGTTTTGGAGCTGCGATGATAGGGAAGTTTAATCTTTCGGATCCGATCCAGCACCATCTGTTTTTCCCAGACCTGCAGTGTGTGCTCAAATTGATGAATCTTCGCCTGTGAAACCGGATCTGCCCGGATCGGCATATAGATTCTGGTACACTGTTCCAGTACTTTATAAAGCTGACTGACACTGTCACTGAGATCCAGAATGACCACATCATAATTACTGTAATCAATGATCTGCTGCAGAAGACTGATCCACTCCTGTGCCGTGGTACTCTGGATATCCTCCATGGAAAGTACCGGCGGCAGATAATCCAGATTGTTGACACTCTGTACAATAGATCCCATCTTCGTGATCAGCTGTTCCGATCCCAGACGCTGATAGTACAGCAGATCGCCAAGTGTCTGATCGAAGCTGCGTTCCAGAAGATATTCAAAACCGGAACAGGCTTCCAGGTTCAGATACAGGCAGGCTCTTTTCTTTGCCAGAATCTGCCCCAGCGTCAGTGCAAATGTTGTCTTCATCGTTCTGCCAACCGGTGAATACACTCCGATCACTTCCATTCTTTTCTTCTCCAGCTTCAGCGTCTGCGCTGTTGTTCCAACGCCCTCCCCATAGTGTTCCAACGCTTCCCGGATCACCTGATTAGAAGACTGATATTTGTAAATTGACGGATACTCTTCATACCCCTTTGACACCACTCCATCCGATAAGATCAGAATCTGCCCGATCTTCGCCTCACGGATCCCACTGTTCATCGCCTTTTCGGAAATCAAAAGCAGCTCTACCGGATGCTCCTTTACATATTCCTGAAACCCTGCGGCACTGGTGAATACCCGCACTTCAAAAGGGATATTTTTCTTTTTGCTCAGATACTCCATAAAATGATAGGCGTAATCCACATCCAGATCACACACTGCAAAAATATTTCGTTCGCTCATCCTTATCCTCCTAGATACAACAGCAGCACGCTGCCTAAAATTGGTATTGTAAAATGAATATTTTCCGGCCTTTTCCCCGGCACCAGATACGGTGGAAGTGATCGTTCAACGTATGCCCGCTGAAGATACTGAAAGAAATATAAGAACCGCTGCCGCCAGTCACAGCGAAAAAAAAGAAGAAAAAGGGATTCCACGGCACCCAGAAGAAATGCCGTCACGATGCAGAACAGTATTTCCCGGGGTCCCAGTACGCTGCCGAGTACCGCCAGCACCTTGATATCTCCAGTTCCGATCATCTTCCCCAGAAACAAAGGAAAGAAAAGAAAAAGAACCAGAAATATTCCTCCCCAGAAGCGAATGACCGCACTGCCAAGCCCCTGTATCACCTCTCCGGACAGATGCTCCGCCATACTGATCTGAAGCCCGGCTATAATCCACAGATTGGGAACTTTCTCCCACTTACAGTCGAAAAACACTGCTCCCATGGTAAATACAATGCAAAAAAGCATAGAAAAACTCATAGTAGTCTCCACTTGTCTATATTTTGTTAAACTTATATTTTGGAAATCTGCAGCTGAATCGCTGCATCTGGATTTGTTATGGGCTCATTATATCCACACTCTTTGGATTTGTCCAGTGTATTTTTCTGATTTTCTTCTTTTTGTCAAAAGTTGCTAAAATTGACGGGAAAATTTCAGTGGATATTGCCCTGAAGAAAAAAAATGTGTATAATCCTGTTGAGGTGATGAACATGAGCAAAGAAGTAAAAACAAATGCCATGCGTATGCTGGACAAACACCATATCCGGTACGACATGATTCAATATGAATGTGATGAATTTATCGACGGTCTTCATACCGCAGAAAAAACAGGTGCACCTGTAGAGCAGTCTTTCAAGACACTGGTGGCACAGGGAAAGAGCAAGCAATATTATGTTTTTGTGGTTCCCATCGCTGAGGAAGTTCAGTTAAAACAGGCTGCCAAAGTAGCCGGCGAAAAGTCTGTGGAACTGATTCCGGTAAAAGAAATCACAAAGATCACCGGCTATGTCCGGGGCGGCTGCAGTCCGCTGGGAATGAAGAAACTCTTCCCTACCTTCATCCATAACAGTGCGGAAAACTTCGATAAAATCTATGTCAGTGGCGGCCGAATCGGTACTACCATCTGCCTGGATCCAAAAGAACTGGCGGAAGTAACCCGGGCACAGTTTGCGGATATTATTGTCCACGAAGCCTGAGATAGTCTCTGCATAATATACCACACAATAAAATGCCTGAACGCTTGATTTACACCAGACGTTCAGGCATTTTTATTGCACTGCATATCAATAACCGATCCGGTGGACCAGTTTTGATTCTTCACTTATTCTTTATGATCAGCCAAATTCATATCCCGGAACGTTATTGTTCACATAGGAATTTCCTTCCAGAACATCCATGCCGCTCACCTGCATCTCTACAACCTTCGGCAGAGCATTCCAGTTATCCGGGAATGTAAATACAAGGTTCGTTCCGTCTTTTTCGGATACAGCCTTTGTTCCATCTTCCACAAACGTAGCCGTTCTGGTATCCAGAATCATCTGTTTGTTACCGTCTGTCAGCTGATATACAGCAAAATCAAAGGTCTGATCTGTAATATTTGACACTTCGATCTGACAATAAGAATCGCTCTCTCCACCTTCTGCAGTTGCCTCATAGATATTCATGTCATAATATGTTCCTGCATACACCTGATACTGTGCATTCACCGGTGTTACATCCTGCGGAGCTTCCTGCACTGTATCATTTTTTTGTGCTTCCTCATCTTCAGGAGCCGCTGTCACGGTCGGATCCTGTACTTCCTCTGTTTCCTCCTGAGACTCCTCAGGTGTAATTGCCTCTGTATTTTCTTCCTCTGTGGTATCTTCTTCCTCTGTGGTATCTTCTTCCGCTTCCGTGGTATCCTCCTGTACAGTCGCAGCATCTTCCTGCTCTACCTCTGTAGATGCTTTGGAACCACATGCAGCAAATGTCATGCTCATCGCAAGCAGACATGCAAACCATATTCTTTTTCTCATAAATCTGTATCCTCCTCTCTATGATAAAAGATGTTTTTATGTGCGCTCTTTTTCTCATTATCCCACAAAACCGTCCATATGGAAAGTATATTTTGTAAAATCCTTATTCTACACATAATTGTTTTTATTTTTCCCGTTATTATGAGGCAAAATCCGGGCAGCAGATCCATTCCCCCTGGATCTGCTGCCCGGACTTTCCGGCGCCGGAGTTTCTCCCCTCTCCTTTGCCGTCTAATACTTTTGTATGCTCTTACTCATCATGGTCTTTTTACAATTTTTAACCCTTATTTATACTTGCTCCTTTTGATTTTTCAAACGCTTTCAAATGCTGTCAGCCGAATTCATGTCCCGGGACAGTATTGTTCACATACATACAGCCGCCCATATCCTTTAAACCGGACACCTGCATACATACAACATCCGGAAGTGCTCCTCGGTCATCCGGGAACGTGAATACCAGATGATATCCATTTCCATTATATTCCGCCTGTGTTCCATCTCCCGTAAATACTGCTGTATGTGTTTTAAACTTCAGGCTGCGATTTTGTCCGTCTACATCATAAATTGTGAAATCAAACGATGTGTCTGTTGCATTTGAAACATTAATTTCACAATATGGTCTTACCTGACTGTCATCCATGGACCAGGTATAAATCACCTCGTCAAAATATACTCCATCATACATCTTATATTTTGTCTGAACTCCAGTAGGCTGCGTATCCTCTGTACTTTCCGATACGGTCTGTGTATCCTTCCCGGCAGATGAAGCCGTATTGTTATTTGTCGAACCGCTGTTGTCCGTTGCTGTATTTCCTTCGCCGGAAGTATTGCTGCTACCCGATGCTGTATTACTCTCTGTCGCCTTGTTACTTTCCTTCGTTGCATTGCTGCTTGTTGAAGAACTGTCTGTAGCTTCCTGTGATTCCTCTGCGCTTTGCGTCGCATCCTCTGCTGACTCTTCCGGTTCCAGTGTATCCTCCTTCGTCGGCGCTTCCGATACCGCCGGATCCTCGATCACACTGGTCGCCGTCTTTTGTCCACAGCCGCCCATGATCATACTTGCCATCACAATCGCTACGATCACATTTTTTTTCTTCATAGACTCCTCCATTTCCGCCATACTCTCCTTATGGCCAACCACATTGTCCAGCAGGTTCAACCCCTCCGTATCTACCGGTTTTCTCTCCCCTGCTCCGGCGCTTTACCCGCCTTCCTTCTGAATAATTTGCATATCAAAGTATTTAAGCGGATTATAGTTCCCGTTCTTTTCAAAGTCAATAGACTTTCAAAAACGTAATTGAAACTTAAATATTCTGTATTGCAAACTAACATTTCTTATCAAATTGTAGCATCTTCTGTTATAACTCGTAACAATTCGGCATAAAATGCAATCTAAATGCAACAATTAGATTGCATTGTTTTTCATCATCCTCTCCCTGTATGATGAGACCATAGAAACACGGATCCGATTTCTAAAAAACATCTACAAAGGAGAAAAAATATGGGAAAAATTGAAACAGCTACACAATGGATGATTGATCTTGCTAACGACGATTCACATGGTTATGACCAGGATTCTCGCTGGGGTCCTGACTATGACTGCTCCTCTTCCGTCATTTCTGCATGGCAATATGCAGGTGTTCCGGTAAAAACCAAAGGTGCTTCTTCCACATACGATATGAAAAATGTATTCCTTTCCTGTGGATTCACGAACGTAATTTCTTCCGTAAATGTTAGCACAGGTGCCGGTTTAAAACGTGGGGATGTATTACACCGAAGCGGACATACTGCTATGTACATCGGAAATAACAAGCAGGTTGCCGCTCATCTTAATGAAAAGGGAACCACCAAAGGTGGAAAAACAGGCGATCAGACTGGAAAGGAAATTTCTGTCAGTGCCTATTCTAATTCCAGTTCTAACCCATGGACTGCTGTTCTTCGTTACACAGCCGAAGCTGAAACGACTCCTACTCAGCCAACCACAAAGGCCGGCGAATGGATTCAGGGAAGTAACGGCAAATGGTGGTATCGACATACTGACGGTACTTGTACGAAAAGTGACTGGGAACTGATCGACGGTAGCTGGTATTATTTCGATGCCGATGGCTGGATGATGACCGGATGGGTTCAGGTCAAAGGAAAATGGTATTATCTGTTGCCCAACGGCGTTATGGCTGTCAACACCTGGGTTGAAAGTGTATATTACGTCGGAAGTGACGGTGCTATGCTTACAAACAAGATGACTCCAGACGGGTACATCGTCAACAGCGAAGGTAAATGGGACGGCAGAGAACCATGGGTAAAACGTCTCCAGATTGCGCTGAAAGATGCCGGATATAACCCTGGCACCATCGACGGCGTGGCCGGTTCCAACACTCTGGCAGCATGCCCGACACTGAAATCCGGATCCAAGGGCACTCTGGTTACACTGCTTCAGGAAAGACTGTATTATTTCTTTGGTCTTGCCATCTCCGGCGGTATCGACGGTGATTTTGGCACCGGAACAAAAAATGCAGTGATTTCCTTCCAGAAAAATTGTGGATTATCCGCGGATGGTATCGTCGGTACCAATACCTGGAAGAAACTGTTGTCTCTGTAATTTTCATTGAATCTTTTCTCTTATCTGTAACTCATCTCTCCCCTGACAGTTACAGATATATACCCCTCATGTAAATACCCCACAGCTTCGGCTGTGGGGTATCCTTTTGTTTTTTATCTTTCTTTCGCTTGTTTTCTGACCGCCTTCCTATAATCTGCTTCTCCTAGAATCATAAAAATAAATACTACCCAGATTGTCTCGCTTAACAATATTACTGTTCTGATTTTATTACAGGCACTGAAGACGATCATTGCACTGATCAATATCCCTGACAATCTGATCATTTTTCTCCGACATCCGTCAATTTCTTTTTGTTTCATTGGTCGATTGATATGTAACACCGGAGCCATCCGGTTCATAGGAATCAAAGGAATGATTCCTATGAAGACTATCTTCCATACATTACTACACTCGGGCACCATTCCGGAAATCACCAGGACACTCCCAACCAAAAGACAGGAACATGCAAGACATCCTACGTATGTCTTCATGTGAAATCCCCCGCAACAGGAACGTAGTGGCATAAACACCATCAAGAACAGCATATACTCTTTTCCATATCCAAGACTTCCTGCCAGGATTCCCATTACTGTGAGGCTGATCCATTTTTCCATCAAAATCTGAAGAGCATATTGAAAAATATTGCACCAGTGCTGGTCTTGGTTCAGGTATGCAGTAAATCTGGCAGCAATTATTCCGGACATCTGTTCCATTAATCGATGTCCTCCTGGAGTTCGAATGGGTATTTGGGTTGATGGAATATCGCTATACAACTAGGGGGGCTTAAACAAATCATTCCCAACATTAATAATACATCTAAAATTTTGCGCATAACTTGTTTCTCCTTCTCATTCACATTGTTTTCTTTTATTAGCAATATATCAAAAATAAACTATATCTTTCTAACTTTGTAATTTTTCAAGTCTTACTTGTAAGTTTTATAATAGGATGTTTACTTTAAAAAGTGAATTTTCTGCTTGTATTTCTATATAACCATTATACAAACTAACAATTTTCTTTACTGATTTTAATCCTATTCCATGATTTTCCTTATCTTTCTTCTTACTTAAAAAATTTCCTTCTTTATCTTTATTTATTTCACCCTCATAATAATTTTTTGTCGAAATCTTCAGTCTATTTTTGGCATACACTATATAAACATCTATTTCTTTATTTGCACAGTTTTCAGAAGCTTCAATTGCATTATCTAATAAATTTCCAAGTATTATACACAAATCTGATGCTTTATATGGTAATGTCGTAGGTATTCTCTGCTCCAATTTAATCTTTATATTTTTGCTTTCTGCAATCCTATTTTTATAGTTAAGTAATGCATCTATTGCAAAATTTCCACTTTTAGAAAATTCTTCTGTTTTTATCATTGCGTCACCTATAAATTCTATTAAATATTTTTCTGCCTCTTCCGGATCTGCTTCTAATAGCTTTTGCAAATATATCATATTATTTTTCATGTCATGTTTTACTCTTCGGACTTCATCTATAACCATTTGTTTTTCACTCAAATGCTTATCATACATAATCAATTGATTAGCATACTCCTGTTTCAACCGCCTCATCTCACTTTGTTCTTGATACATCACGTACAGCTTAAAAGCGCTTATATCGGATATTAATAATACGAACGCTATGAATATAAACAATGTTTGCAGCATCCCACCAGATGTCTCTTCTGTTACTTTTAAAATGCTTAGTAACGAACTACTATTTGCAACTACCGCAACCGTTAAAAATATCCCATATGATTTTTTACGAACCGTCTCTATTTTTCCTTTATACAGAATTGATAAAATGCGAATTATACACCAAAATATGATTTTTGATATTATGGAATATAACATTGTATTCCCGTTTATGTTCCCTTTTATTATTATTAAGATCGCTGCTACAATTCCTTCCGATATTGCACTCAATGATATTGCTAAAAAAATCATCATTTCCTTTATTACAAAAATTTCCTGATACGCAAACCAACAAATAATACTTAAGGCAATTAGATTTCCTAATATATTCTCTAAATATCCATCCATTTTTTTCATAACAATCATATGGAAGAAAAAAAAGAACAACCATATACTTACATACTTCCATTTTTCAATTTTCTTCCTTAAAAATGTAGAAAAAAAATCCTCCATCGTAATAACTAGTGTCGAGACAGCAATAATATCCCACAATAGTTTATCCATATTTCTATCCTCCCCTTTATTTTCTGGTTGCACTTTCTTCCCTCCTCCCTTTTTAACTCCTAAAACCCAAAGGAGGAAAGTCATATGCAAACCAATCCATCTATTGATCAAAAGAAACAATATCTCAAATCCTACCGTTCCACTCTCTGGGACATCCAGCTTCTGGAAGATGAGATTCATATGTTTCAATCTTTATCAAACACCCCAAGTTACATTATTCATCCAGTACAAGGAACACAGGCATTTTCTGATTACACTTCTTATCGCACACAAATTGATACTCAGATTATCCGACTGCAGGCAAAGCGTCTGGAGTCCATCCGGTATTATCGGGAGATCCTTCAGTGTATCTCTACCGTGGAAGATCCTACCGAACAGATACTTCTTCGCTTAAAATACATTCATGGAAATACACTGGAAGCAATTGCCGAGACACTCAATTACAGTCTACGACAGATTCACAACATTCATCGGCATGCATTGGAACATCTTTCGCTTCCGCTTTCCGTAATCTGACACAAGATTACCTGTTTTTAAAAAGAGAGAAGCCCTTACATTCACTGTAAAGGCTCCTCTCTTTTCATCCAACATATATAATCTTTCAGTCTTTCTTTTATCTCCTCCTGTATTGAATCCGGAAGAGTTTCCAGTAACTGATTCAATTCATTCAGATAAAAATTACCCTTCTCAAAAATCTGAAAAGGAAAGAAATGAAATTTCCGATACAACTGATTCAGAAGATATGCATCTGCACTTATGCTTTTATTCTCCAGCTTTCTATATCGTTTTCTGTTAATCTCTAACGTCTCAGCCATCTTTATATGTGTAATCTGTTCACTGATTCGGATCCCACGCCATATGGTATCTTCCTCTAATGTACCTTCTGCCATACGAAGGTAACGACGAATCTCTTCTTCCACTTTCCCCTGTACTTTACAGAGTCCGCTTTCGAGGTAAAACAGATACATTCTCAGTAGCATCCGTTCCATTTCAGAGTTCTCACATTCTTCCAACAGCATGTTCATGTAACCGGAATTCTGTTGCTTTCCTGTAATCAAGTAATAGATATCACCGCCATGTTCTTCGATCTGTTGCAGGCTGTGATAAGAAATAGTCACTGCACCCTGTTCCACTCTCTGATAGTGATCCTGTCCCACACCCATGAGTTCGCCCATCTGTTCCTGTGTATAACTGAGTTTTCTTCGATATTCTTCCAGTCTTTTCGGTATTTTATAATATGTATCCATCTACAGACATTCTCCATTTTTGTTTTTATTGTAGAATGTCTGCAATGTCCCATGATGTCCTGTTTATACATAATCATGTATGAACAGGTAAATTTGCCCTCTTTTGTTTAATCCGCCATGTCCATATAGATTTTCATGGCATCATTTTTATATTCGGTACTGACCGGCAGCGTTTCTCCATTGAGAAGAACCACTTCTGTGGCACTGAACGATTTGATATAGTAATAATTCACAACATATGAACAGTGTATCCGTATAAACATGTTTCCTGCTCTGCTGATTTCCTGCATCAGATCTTTCATCTTCATGTAAAAGCGATAATCCTGCCCGCTCTTTTCCACCAGCCGAATCACTCTTCTCTGGCTTTCCATGTATATAATCTCCCTATAAGGAATCTGATATAATCGCTTGTTGAATTCAAAATGCAGTCGTTCGTCCAGATTCATTAACTTTCCATATGCAATTCGGAAATACTCTTCGAATTTTCCCGGATCAATCGGTTTTCGAAGGAAACGCAATGGTTCTACTTCAAACAACTGCTCATAATAACTGTCATAACTGGATACAAACAAAAGAATCGTATAAGGATCCTGTTCTCGTATCTTTTTTGCCACTGTAATCCCATCCATATTTTTCATCTCGATATCCAGATAAATAATATCGTAGGAACCATTTCTCTCTATAGAGTCCCAGAGTGTTGTTCCGTCAAAAAATATTTCTGTTTCAAAGGAAATTCCCATTCTCTGCCGTAATCCCTGTAATTGTCTGTCGATTTCTCCTGTTAACAGCTTGTCATCATCACATACCGCTATTTTCATTTTCCTTCCTCCATTTTCCGATTCATTGTTATTATAGCACATATATTATGCAGGTTTTACAATTAATTTTTCAAATCTACATCTTTTTTATAAATTTTTTCCTGATTTTATTACAATATTGTCTGCTGACGCCTTCATAACGTGCCAGCTCTTTGTCGTTTTCTCCGTAAAGCAACATCCGTTCAGCAATTTTCCGTTCTTTTCCCCGAAAACCAAGCAGCGCGATCGCCAAATCCATATAAAATTCTGCCTCTCCGAGTTGGTCATTCGTGTCCTGAACTTCCATCCATTCCGTATGTACAGTCTTATTTTGATTGTGTAGCTCTTTCAGCACCAGATCTTTATATCTGCGCCTGACTGCCGTCCTGATATAGCTGAGACATTCCCCCTCACTTTTGCAGTATTTCATTTTTTTCAGAGAGCAAAATAAGGTAAGCAACATCTCCTGTCTGGCATCCTCCTGTTCCCAGGTATACAATTTTCCTGCATAAAACATAATCATGGGGTTCATCTTTTCTGCTATTTTCTCAAAGCTTTTTTCGTTTCCACCTTTATATTCACGGATTAACCCCGCCAGTGTCTTTTCCATTCCCGTTATCCCTTCCGACTGTGCGAAATGAATAACGGTTATTCCTTTTACTTTGAGATTTCGACAACTTGCTTATCATACAGGAAATTTTCTTATTTCCCGCCAGCTTGTAAAAATCCGTACTTTTTCCGTCTTACTGTGCCGGATTTTCTCTGTGCAACTTCTGTATTAGCAGTTTACAGTATAAAAAATGAGCCAAAATAAGTTATAAAAACTTATTCTGACTCACATTTTTCATCTTATATGAATTATTGATTCAGGTATACACGATATGCTGCTTTTGCTTTTTCTCTGTAGGAACCGCTGACGGAAAACTCTCTGCCATCCCATGTTTGTACCAGATTACCATCCATACAATAGACATAACGACTATTAATAAGATAGGATTGATGAATTCGCAAAAACGTTTCTTTTCCCTGCTTCATCTGTTCCTGTATTTTTGACAGTTTACCATAAAAAGTATAGGTTCCTTTTTGGGTTACCAGATGTATCTTATGTCGTTGCGATTCCAGATACCATATTTCCTGATATGGAATATGATAGGTCTTTCTTCTATAATTAAATGTAACATACAACCGCTGATCTTTAATCTTCTCTCGAACTTTTTTTATCCAATGTTCCAGTTCTTCTTTTTTCACGGGTGTCACCAGATAGGTTGCCGGCATAATTTCAAATGTATCCTGTATATTTTTCTGATTTTCTGATAACAGAACAATATGTACCCTCTCATCTTTCAAACGAATCTTTTTTGCATAACACAAGCTTTCTTTGTTATCAAGATTAATAAAAAGAATATCATAGTTCTCCGGCAACCAGTCCTGGATAAACCGCTGTCTCATACAACTATTGGTATCTATATTAATTTTTATGTTTTCTTTATTCCCGATTTCTTCCAGCTGATTTTCCAGTTTTATTATTTTATCACTGTCAGAACCACAAATCAGAATATTCATATACATCATGTGTTTTCCTTCTGCCATCTCCACAGCCTCCCTCATTGATGTATACTTATCTTACCAGATTTCATGTCGTATGGAATTCATATGACATTTTATGATGTTTATCCGTCAGTCTCAGGGACAAAACGGGTATTTTTTACATATTTTCTTATTTTTTCTTTTCAGTAATTACCTTTTCTGTAATCTCAAGTCCCCGTTTCAGAACGTCCGGAACACGGTAGCCACAGGCAATCAGGTTTTCCAGTATACTTCTGATTTCATTTACCAGAAGATTAGCCAGTGTAAACCAACCCATGGCAGACAGATAGCTAAGATCTATATCCAAAAGATCCTTCCCAAGCCTCCGAAACATATAAGGTATCAGAAAAGCGATCAACAATATCACCCAGTAACCTACCTTTTTCACGATTCCTTTCAGACCGGCTTTACTGCTTGTTTCCTTTTTTACTCTTGCCTTATACCATCCGGTCAGCCAGTCCAATATGTTCAGCAACAGATATATTCCAAAAAGATAGACACCATAGCACTCACCAAACCTTTTCATTTCCTGCACCTCCTGTATTTTCTATTAGAAACATACCATCTGTATACGGTGCAATTCCATGCATAGTTTCTGATCTTTGAATTGTATAAAAACAGCTGTGTCAGGTATTTTCTTCCGGACACAGCTGTTCTTTTCTTATACAATCTTTTTCCTTTTCTCTCCCACAACTCGTTCCACTCGCTCCTTATAGATCCGGCTCACCGGTATGCGGGTTCCGTCCATCAGGCCGGCTTCCTGATTCCAGAACCAGGACAGGTAGCGGCTGTTGACCAGATAATCTCTGTGAACTCTGATAAATCTCTCCTGGATCCCGGTAAGTTCCTGCTCCATATCTGTCATTGTAACAGGGATCCTGTATGATTTTTTCATGGTATCAATGACCACGGAACTGCCACTTTTTCGAATATATTTGATATCACGATACAGAATACGTCCTTTCTCCTCCTGTACGGCAAAAGAAAGATAGCGATGCCCCGGTCCCAGATGGCTGAGCGCGCGGTAGAGTTCTTTTCGGAATTCGTCTTTCTGCAATGGCAGATGAAGATGCGATATCGGTGCGATGTTCTGTGTCTGGTCCGGTGTCAGCCGGTTCCAGCCCAAAAGGAAGAATATGGTTTCCCTGTCTGTCGTACGGATGCTGGAAGCTAAGGTATAGCTGTCAATATCCCACAGTTTTCTCCCAAGACAAATAATATCATAGTATTCCCGGCGCAGAATCTTTTTCGCCAGTGGATAGCAGTTTTTCATTACTTCCACTTCTATCTCAACATTTCCTCTTATCTCAAAACCTGCCGCATATTCCCGGATCTGATTCCCGATATAAGGATCCTGCGCGCAGACTGCTATTTTTATGTATGCCACATTTCTTTTCATCCACTGTTCGCCTCTGTTGCTAGAGCGTGCCTGAAAAATCATTTCCGCAAACTGGGACTCGCAACTCGCGAAAAGCCTTTTTCAGACATGCTCTGGAGTATTTCTTTGATTATATCTGATTTTGTGGATCAACTTTGAAATATGACATTTTTTACAGTCTATTTGTAATAAGACAGGAAAAAATAACCCGGCAGCTTACGAACATTTCTGTCCGTAAGCTGCCGGGTTCTGGTTTATACAATATTCTTTTTGTTCGTCGCACTCAGTCTGGTCATCGCACGGGCGAGGGATGCTTTGGACATGTAGTATTCCTGCATGCTCTGCTTCTGACGAAGCTGCTCCTCGGCTCTTGCTTTCGCTTCTTCCGCACGCTTCCGGTCGATGTCTTCCGGGCGTTCTGCGGTGTCTACCAGAATAGTCAGACGGTTATTGATCATCTCTGCAAAGCCCAGACCTACGATCGCCTCATGCCAGTTTCCTTCCTCATCGCGGAAACGAAGTTCGCCCTCTCTGATGGAAATGATACTGTCTGCATGATGGGCCAGTACGGTACGTTCACCATCATCACCCGGGAGAGTCACTGCTTCTACCCTTCCCTGGTAAAATACATGGTCACTGGCAAGAACTCGCATATAAAATCCACTCATGCCGGTACCTCCTTATCTTAAGCCTCCTGTGACTTTGCTTTCTCGATAACATCATCGATGGTTCCTACATTAAAGAATGCCCATTCCGGATATTCATCCATCTCACCGTCAACGATTGCTTTGAAACCGCGGATGGTCTCAGCCAGCGGCACGTATTTTCCTGGAACACCGGTAAAGGTTTCTGCTACGTGGAACGGCTGGGACAGGAAACGCTGGATCTTTCTTGCACGGAATACGGTCAGTTTATCGTCTTCTGACAGTTCTTCCATACCAAGGATCGCGATGATATCCTGCAGTTCTTTGTATTTCTGAAGAATCTCCTGCACTTTTCTTGCTACGCGGTAGTGTTCTTCTCCTACCACATCCGCTTCCAGAATACGGGAAGAAGATTCCAGCGGATCTACTGCCGGATAGATACCCTGTTCTACGATCTTACGGGAAAGTACCGTAGTGGCATCCAGATGGGCAAAGGTAGTCGCCGGAGCCGGGTCTGTCAGGTCATCGGCAGGCACATAAACAGCCTGTACGGAAGTTACGGAACCGTTCTTTGTGGAAGCGATTCTCTCCTGCAGTTCACCCATTTCATTGGCCAGAGTCGGCTGGTAACCTACTGCGGAAGGCATACGGCCAAGCAGTGCGGATACCTCGGAACCTGCCTGTACAAAACGGAAAATGTTATCAATAAACAGAAGCACGTTCTGATGTTCTTCATCACGGAAATATTCTGCCATGGTCAGACCCGTCTCTGCTACACGCATACGGGATCCCGGTGGCTCGTTCATCTGTCCGAATACCAGAGCGGTTTTCTCCAGTACACCGGATGCTTTCATCTCACTCCACAGGTCATTACCTTCACGGGAACGTTCTCCTACACCGGTGAAGATGGAATATCCACCGTGTTCTGTTGCGATGTTACGGATCAGTTCCTGGATCAGTACGGTTTTACCTACACCGGCACCACCGAACAGACCGATCTTACCACCTTTGGCATAGGGTGCCAGAAGGTCGATTACTTTGATACCTGTCTCCAGGATCTCTACAACCGGGCTCTGTTCCTCAAAGGTCGGGGGATCTCTGTGGATTACCCAGTGCTGTTCTTTCTCCAGGCTTTCTCCACCATCGATGGTGTCGCCCAGTACATTGAACAGACGACCCAGTGTCTTTTCTCCTACCGGCACCTGAATACCTGCGCCTGTAGCTGTTACTTCCATATCACGGTGAAGTCCTTCACTGGAATTCAGCATAATACAACGAACCATATTGTTTCCGATGTGCTGTGCTACTTCCATGACACACTTTTTCCCACCGTTGTCAACTTCCAGAGCATCCTTGATGGACGGGAGAGTCTGTCCTTCGAAAAGGACGTCTACTACAGGTCCCATGACCTGTACGATTTTTCCTGTCTGCATATGGATTCGCTCCTCCTCTCTTATCTCTCTATATATTTTTGCCTCTACTTGTGTTTATTTTTCTGTGCTTTTGCACCTGCGATAACCTCGGTGATCTCCTGGGTGATCGCTGCCTGTCTTGCCCGGTTATACTGAATCGATAAGGTTTTCAGCATCTCGCTGGCATTCCGGTTCGAGGCATCCATGGCTGTCATACGGGCGTTCTGCTCGCTGCAGTAGGATTCTACCAGACAGCCGTATATCGTTCCCACTACATAGTTCGGAATGATGGTATTTAACACTTCATCTGCGGACGGTACCAGCATGATCTCCTCATGATGTACATCCGCCGGAATTCCCATTTTCAGTTCGGTATGGAACGAAGCTTTCTTTAACGGAAGCAGCTGAAGAGTCTGTGTCTCATTGGTCACAGCATTTTCCATGTTGGTGTAGATCACATGGATCTCATCCAGTTTTCCTTCCAGATATTCCTCTACCATACGCAGCCCGATCATACGGGCACGGTGCATGGAAGGCTTCTGAACCGTAAAGTGGAAATCCATATCCACAGACACGTCCGGCAGTGTTTTCTTTGAAAAATACTGCCGACCCAGTTCTCCAAGAACAAACAGACTGTGTTTTCCTTCCCACTGCAGCTGCTCTTCTGCCATCTTGATCACGTTATGGTTATAAGCACCTGCCAGTCCTTTGTCTGCTGTTACGATGATGTGACCGATCTTCCGGTCTTTTTTCGGAATCTCCGGTCTCTCATCGAAGAAAGCATGCTCAATATCCGGCACATGACGCAGGATACGGCGGATCGCGGACTGCATCTCAAAGAAATAGGGCTCTGTATCTGACAGCGCTTTCTTTGCTTTCTTCATCTTGGATGATGAGATCATGTACATCGCATTGGTGATCTTCATGGTGTCCTGGATACTCTTGATCCGGTCCTGTATCTCTTTTACATTTGCCATATTAACACCTGCTCTTCTTGAATTCCTCTGCCACTTCTACGATCTTTTCTGTCAGTTCATCGTTGAGAACTTTTTTATCATTCAGTTCATCGATGATCTCTTTATGCATATCTGCAAAATACTGCAGCATATCCATCTGGAATGCTTTCAGTTTGCTTACTTCCACATCTACCAGAACTTTATGTGTTGCAGCTACCAGAGTGATAACCTGCTGTGGCATGGAAAGCGGATTACATAATGGCTGTTTTAACAGTTCCATCAGACATTTTCCATACTGTAACTGCGCTTTGGTTGTCTCATCCAGATCGGAACTGAACTGGGTAAATACTTCCATCTCACGGTACTGGGCCAGGTCGATACGGATACTTCCTGCTGCTTTCTTCATGGCTTTTGTCTGTGCCGCACCACCTACACGGGATACGGAAAGGCCAACGTTTACAGCCGGACGCATACCGGAGAAGAACAGATCACTTTCCAGGAAGATCTGACCGTCAGTGATGGAAATAACGTTTGTCGGGATATAGGCCGACAGGTCACCCGCCTGTGTCTCGATGATCGGCAGTGCTGTGATAGATCCGCCGCCTTCTTCATCGCTCAGCCGGCTGGAACGTTCCAGCAGTCTGGAATGCAGATAGAATACGTCACCCGGATAAGCTTCACGTCCCGGAGAACGCTCCAGCAACAGGGACAGGGCACGGTATGCAACCGCATGTTTGGACAGATCATCGTATACGATCAGTACGTCTTTTCCTTTGTGCATAAAATATTCTGCCATAGCGGTTCCCGAATAAGGTGCAATGTACTGTAACGGTGCACAGTCACTGGCTGTAGCAGAAACGATGATGGTGTAATCCATAGCATCATGTTTGGTCAGTGTATTTACCAGTTTTGCAATCGTAGATGCTTTCTGACCGATGGCAACGTAGACGCAGATTACGTCTTTGCCTTTCTGGTTTAAGATGGTATCGGTTGCGATCGCTGTCTTACCGGTCTGACGGTCACCGATGATCAACTCACGCTGTCCACGTCCGATCGGGAACATGGAGTCGATAGACAAGATACCGGTCTCCATAGGAACACTGACAGATTTTCTCTCAATAATACCAGGTGCTTCTCTTTCTACCGGATAGTAGTCGTCTTCTTCTACAGCTCCCTTTCCGTCGATCGGCTCGCCCAGCGCGTTGATAACTCTACCGACAAATCCTTCACCGACCGGGATTCCGGCTTTCTTTTTCGTACGTACCACACGGGTACCTTCTTTGATTCCTGTATCTTTACCGAACAGGATACATCCGATGGTATCCTGACGGATATCCTGAACCATTCCTTTTTCGCCGTTTTCAAAAGTTACGATCTCGCCGTACATCGCATGATCGATTCCATAGATCGTTGCGATTCCGTCACCGACACTGATAACCTTACCGGTTTCCTGTTCCTGACACATGGCATCGTAATTTTCGATTTTCTCTTTCAGAATGGAAATAATTTCTTCTGAGCTGATTGTGCTCATTTCTTTCACCTCCGGATCAATCGTTGTTGCAGCTGACGGACTCTGCCGCGCAGACTCCAGTCAAATTCCCGGTCCCCCACACGAAGAACAAATCCTCCGATCAGGTCCGGCTGCTGTTCAACAGTCATTTCCACGCCATTGACGCCATAGGTTCTCCTGACGAACTGTTCCATCTGAGCTTTCTGATTCTCATCCGGCTCATGGACACAGTACAGCGTAGCGGCCACAATTCCCTTTTCCTTTCTCACACAGGCCCTGTAGCTTTCCAGCATGTCATCAATCTGATCACATCTTCGCCGGTCACTGACTGTCTTTAAAAAGTTGTGTAAGCTCTTCGGGAATATTGTTTCTATAATCTCATGCTTTACCTCTTTGGTAAGAGTCGGATCATTGAGAATTTTCACCAGCTGAGGCGCCGCACACAAAGCCGCTTTCATCTGTTCCACATCTTCTGCGGGAACTCTCAGATCATAAAGCACTTTTCCATAACGATCAGCGGTCTGTGTCATTGGCCTCACCTGCTTTTTTCAAAAATTGTTCATACAGCGCACCGTCACTCTGTGGATCAGTACCTTCCTGCAGGATACGGGATACTGCGGTAAGAGCAAGTCCTGCAACTTCGGACTGCATCTCTTTCATTGCTTTTTCCCGATCCAGTTCCACATCCTTTCTGGCCGCTTCTTTTATCTTTTTCGCCTGTTCATCCGCTTCACCCAGAATACGGTCATATTCCACCTGGGCATTTCCTCTGGCTTTCTCAACCAGCTGGAGAGATTCTTCCTTCGCAGATGCAAGGGCTTCTTCATATTTAACCTTCAGTTCCTTCGCCCGGCTCTCCTGGGCTCTGGCACCTTCCAGACCCTGTTTCACCATCTGCTCTCTCTTATCCATGATCGCAGTTACCGGTTTGATCAGGAACTTTTTCAGTAAAAGGTAGAGAATGATGACGTTGATAATGGTCCAAACCAGATTTAAGTCTATCCGTAACACCCTTTACTCACCTGCCTTTCTCGTTTTTCTCATGTTTCGGTAATGGTGATTAGCCAAGGAAGAAGATGATCAGCAGACCGATAACGAAACCGTAAATAGCGGTTGCCTCTGCCAGTGCACAACCAAGAAGAAGGGATTTGCTGATTTTGCTTTCTGCTTCCGGCTGTCTTGCGATTGCATCTACTGCTTTACCTGTTGCCAGACCGATTCCCAGTCCTGCTCCGATACCTGTTAATACTGCTACTGCTGCTCCGATTGCTACTAACATAATGTTTTCTCCTTTTCTCTTTTCCAATTAAGTTTACTCAATAGCTTCTTTGATAAACAGTGCTGTCAGAAAGACAAACACATATGCCTGGATCAGTCCGTCGAAAATATCAAAATAACAGGTCAACGGTACAGGCACCAGTACAGGGGCTACTGCTTCGATCAGTTTCATGACAACGAAGGAACCCAGTACGTTACCGAATAATCGCATACAAAGGGATACCGGTCGGATGAAGATTTCCAGGATGTTGATCGGCAACACCACCGGTGTAGGTTCTGCAAAACTCTTCAGCCACTTTTTTCCGCCTTTTGCATGGATTCCGGCAAATTCAATTAATACAATGCTCATGATTGCCAGAGCTGCTGTTACATTCATGTCTTTAGTTGGTGGTTTAAATCCCAGAATACCAATCAGATTGGCTACGCCAATATAAATGGCCACCGACATCAGATAAGGAATATACATTTTTCCTTTTTCTCCAAGAATATCTTTGAAGAAATCCTGTATGACACCGATCACTGTTTCCAGTGCCAACTGGCGCTTACTGATGTTTTCAGGTTCCACCTGGAGATTGCGTGTAAGTAATATGGAAATTATTACCAGTGCAGCCATAATGATCCAGGTTACAACCACCGACTCTGCGATTTCAATTCCTCCAAACAGGGGGATCGTAAAGGCAGTGTCACAGTTCAGCTCTTCCAGTAATTTACTTGCTAAATCCGTTTCTCTCCCTCCCTTTCCTTAACTTTTAATAAGCAAAACGTAACTGTTCAGTACCCTCGTGGGATATTATCTACTGAATAGTCACTTAAAACTTCTTAATTTATATCCTCTCCATAAATCCGAAGTTTTACAAATTTTACTTCTGAATTTTTCATTTGTCAACATTCCTATTTTTCATGTTTGTTTTTGTCAATTTTTCTCGTATTTTAGCAAAACTGACCATTAGTCGTTTTATTATTCACAAAATCCTGTGTATTTTTTATGCTATTTTTCATTTTTCCAGGTTTTCTTAAAATTTCCCGGCTCGAAACCTGTCTTTTTTTAGATATTTTTTATATCTTTTTTAGTTATTTTTATCATTTTGTGAATTCGTAGATACCGATGCCGGTAGCCAGCGCCAGGTTTAACGAATCGATATGATCGGTATGACGGATCACCACACTTTGGCCTTCATCCGCAAAACTGTCCGGCAGTCCGGTGGCTTCATTTCCGAAGATCAGGGAGTAGGTCTCAGTGGTGTCTCTCTGAAGCTCCTGCAACGGCACAGCTCCCTTTAGCATAAACGGATAAAGGCTTCTGTTACCCGCCTGTTCTTTGTAGGCTTCAAAGCTTGGGAAATAACAGAAATTCAACTGAAACAAAGATCCCATCGAGGCCCGTACTACTTTCGGGTTAAATACATCCACACCTGGCTCTATGATCGCAAGATTTTCGATACCAAAACCGATGCTTGTCCGGATGATCGTTCCCATATTCCCCATATCACTCGGGTTGACAAGAACGATATGATCCGCTGTTGGATCCAGCTGGTTCGTGTATTTTTCAAACACACCGACAGCGAAGATGTTCTCTTTGTCTCTGAGCTTTTCAACCACTTTTGCGGCCCGTTCGATCGGTATATTGTGCCGGTTACACAGATCAGTGATGATCTCCAGTTGAGTCTCACTGTTCATATCCGGGTGAAGCAGGACTTTCAGCACATGTTCCGGCTGGTTTTTCAGCAGTTCGATCGTCGGGAAAGCGCCGAAGGTGTAGGAGTGGTTCATTTTTTTTGCGTATTTTTTTAACGGTACATCTCGGTTCATAAGTTTTCTCCTTTTCTTTGTTTATTCAGAAGGTCTTTTTCGACCTATAGATTTTGAATTTTCGTATCAGACATTAAAAAAGCACCGTCCCCGATGCTCCATGTCATCGAAAACAGTGCTTTAAATGCGCCTTCAGGGATTCGAACCCTGGACAAATAGATTAAGAGTCTACTGCTCTACCAGCTGAGCTAAAGGCGCTTGTATCTGTAACGCAAGAATTATTATATCATCCGTATAGAAAAATGCAAGTCTTTTTTTACAATTTTTTTCGTTTTTTTTCACTTTTCTTTCTCGCACACAGGATATCGTCCAGTTCTGACAGACGTTTGTGCAGATCAGTCAGTTTGCGGTCGATCCTGGGGTTGTTGTAGCTCCAGTCGTAGAAGCGGTTGCGGCAACAGCATTTTTTTCCCATCTTCTCACGGATCCTTCAAAGTTCTGTTGTTATAATATGATATGAAGGAGAAAGAATCCGGTCCACAGCGGGTTATTCCGCTGCGCCGGATCATTTTCTCTTCTTATCGGTGAATGATCATTTTATGGATCGGGTTTCCCGCCCGGGAGAATTTTTCTTCGTATTCGGTCATTACATTTCCTTCCATCAGCTTTGCATCATGATGAAGATCAAAAGTCGAAGCGTCCAGAACCCAGCCTGCTTCTTTCACTTCTTCCAGTGAGAACTCAAACAGCGGGCGGTTATCGGTCTTGAACTCTACCGTTCCCTCCGGTGCCAGGATCTTGTCGTAACGCTCCAAAAACTGGCGAGAAGTCAGACGGCGTTTTGCATGACGCTCCTTCGGCCATGGGTCCGAAAAGTTCAGATAGATCTTATCCACTTCTCCTTTCTCAAAGACATCCGGCAGATTCCGTGCATCCATACGGATAAAATACAGGTTTGGCAGATCTTCTTCGAGCTGTTCTCTCTTCTGCACCGCACGGAGCAGTACACTGTCATACATCTCGATCCCCACAAAATTACGGTCCGGATGCAGGCGCGCCATATCCATGATAAAACGTCCCTTTCCCATTCCCACTTCAATCTGTACCGGCTGCTCATTGCCAAAAAGCTGCCCCCATGTTCCCTTGTGTGTCTCCGGTTCCTGTACCACATAATCGCTGGCTGCAATCGTCTCTTTAGAGCCGCGTATATTCCTTAACCTCATATATTTCCCTCCAGGTATTTTCTTGTATAAAACAGCTATGTCGCGCTTTATTCTACTATAAAAGAGGCATACTTGGAAAGGATTATTTTTCATTATGAATATGAATAAATTTGTTATACATTTCCAATAATTTGTATACATATAGACAGTTCTGATTTACTTTTTGATTGAATAGGTGTATGATAATGATAAATTTTAAACAAAGGAGTAGGGAAAAATGGAATCTGTAATCGACAAATTGTCTGAAATCGAAACAGCCGCTTCCCGTATTATGGAATCTGCTGTCGAAGAAACCCGACGTCAGGACAACGCGGCCGAGGAACGTACCTCTACTTATGATAACGATACGGATGCTCAGGCTGCCAGAGCACTGGAAGCTGCCAAACGCACTTTGCAGGAACAGGCGGATCGGGAACTGGAACACCTGAAAACCTCCACCGAACGTTCCCTTAAGCACATGGATGCTTATTATAAGGAACATAAAGATGCATTATGCGACAAGATTTACCATAAAATAATCAGGATGTGAAGTATATGGGATCATTATTATCTTACAGTGGTCTGACCACGAAGATCCGAGCCATGCAGAGCAGACTGCTGACTGACGATCAGTACCGGGAACTGGCAGAACTCAAAAGCGTTCCCCAGGCAGTTACCTATCTGAAACAGCAGCCCGCTTATGAAGCGATCCTGGACTCTCTCTCAGAAGAGGCTCTGCACCGTGGAAAGATTGAACAGCTTCTGGTGAATTCGATTTATCGCGATTTTACCAAGATTTATCAATTTTCCAACATGGAGCAGCGCAAATTCCTCAATCTTTATTTCGGACGATACGAAGTGTCCATCATGAAAGAATGTCTGAATAAAATCTTTGATCACAGAGATGTAAATCTGGATCTTTCTTTATTCAAACCATTCTTCGATAAGCACTCACAGCTGGATATCAACCTGCTGACCGCGTCCCGGTCCATTGAAGAATTTGTCAGTCATCTGCGGGGAACCAGTTACTACCAGCCACTGGCCGCACTGTCCGGTCTGGAAACACCAACGCTTTTTGACTACGAGATGGCACTGGATCTTTCTTATTTTTCTGCCATATGGAAGACAAAAGACAAGATTCTCTCCAAAAAGAACCTGGAAGAGATCACCAAAGCCTACGGGAACAAATTTGATCTGCTGAATCTTCAGTGGATCTACCGTTCCAAACAGTATTACCATATGACCGCTGCCGATATCTATGCACTGCTGATTCCTGTGAATTACAAGCTGCATAAGAAAGATATCGCCGCTCTGGTAGAAGCTGAGACGATGACAGCTTTCGAATCGCTTCTTGACCGGACCTACTATGGACGACGTTACGAAAAACTGAACTCACATACGCTTGAAGAGATGTACAGCAGCATCATGAAGCATGTCCTTTCCGGAGAAAGCAAAGCGGATCCTTATTCGGTATCCACGATCTACTGCTACCTCTATCACAAAGAACATGAGATCGACCGGCTGACAACGGTACTCGAATGTATCCGTTACAGTATCCCACCGGAAGACACCATGCGCTATATCTCGAAATCGTAAGCAAAAAAACACCGGGGGATGTAACTATGATTGAAAAAATGCAATTTGTAAGCATCACCGGACCAAAAGCCGATATTGACCGGGTGGTGGATCAGTATCTTTCCCGATACGAGATCCATCTGGAAAATGCTCTTGCACAGCTGCAGACGTTAAAAACACTGACTCCTTATCTGCAGATCAATCCCTACAAAGGACTTCTGGCAAAAGCACTGGAATATGAAAAGCTTTTGGACTCCGGAAACATCCAGAAGAATCTCACCATGACACTGGATGAAGCGGTCGCATTGATCGAATCCTTCGATCAACAACTGACCCGAATCAACGAACAGAAAAAAGAACTGGAAGATCAGAAAAAAGAACTGGAAGAACTCCTGACACAGCTGGAACCTTTCCTCTCACTTGACTTTGATATTTCCCGTTTTCTGCAGTTCCGCTATATGACCTGCCGCTTTGGTCGTATCAGCAGGGAATATTACAACAAATTTGAAACGTATGTGTATGGCAGTGAAGAGACGCTCTTTTACCCCTGCCAGAAAAATGACCGGTATATCTGGGGCTTTTATTTCTGCCCGACAAAAGTAACTGACCGGATCGATGCAGTCTACGCATCCATGCATTTTGAACAGCTGGATGTTCCCGAAAAGCTTTACGGCATTCCGTCTCAGGTACAGGCACAGTTAGCCGGACAGTTGCAACAGACAGAAAAAGAGCTGGCAAAACTGCAGGATACCATTGCCGAACTGCTGCAAAAGCAGGGTGAAAAGCTCTATGCCGCCACACGGAAACTGGAAAGTCAGTCCCGCAACTTTGATGTCCGCCGGCTTGCCGCCTGCACCAAAGAGGATAACCGGGAAGTCTTTTATATCCTGTGCGGCTGGATGTCTGTCACAGATGCCACAGCTTTTCAGAAAGAAATCGCGGATGATCAGAATCTCTACTGTTTCGTAGAGACAGATCCGTATTCCACAGCACACGGCGAACCGCCGACCAAGTTAAAGAATCCGAAGATCTTCCGTCCCTTTGAGATGTTTGTGAAAATGTACGGTCTGCCGTCCTATCACGAGATGGATCCTACGATCTTCGTGGCACTGACCTATATGTTTATCTTCGGTGCGATGTTCGGTGATGCCGGTCAGGGAGCCTGCCTGGTGATCGGCGGATTTCTTCTATATAAGTTTAAGAAGTTGGATCTGGCAGCCATTATCGGCACCGCAGGTATTTTCTCCACTTTCTTCGGTCTGATGTTCGGCAGCATCTTCGGTTTTGAAGATGTGATCCCCGCGCTCTGGCTGCGTCCGGTGGAGGCGATGTCCAATCTGCCGTTCCTTGGTACGTTAAATACGGTATTTGTCGTTGCAATCGCTTTCGGTATGTTCCTGATCCTGATTACAATGATCTTCCATATTATTAATGCCGTTCGCATGAAAGATGTGGAAGGCATCTGGTTTGACCAGAATGCTGTGGCAGGACTGGTGTTCTACGGTTCCCTGATCGCTGTGATCTTCCTGTTTATGACAGGTCACACCCTTCCCGCAGGAGCGGTTCTCGGCGTGATGTTCGGTATTCCGTTAGTGATCATTATGCTGAAGGAGCCTCTGGCAAGAATGGTGAAAAAAGAAAGTCCCGTCATTGAAGGAAGCAAGGGCATGTATTTTGTACAGAGCTTTTTTGAACTCTTCGAAGTCATGTTAAGTTATCTGTCCAACACCCTTTCTTTCGTCCGTATCGGCGCTTTCGCCGTCAGCCATGCCGCTATGATGGAAGTCGTACTGATGCTTGCCGGTGCAGAAGCCGGAAGCCCGAACTGGATCGTCGTGATCCTCGGCAATATTTTCGTTACCGCGATGGAAGGCCTGATCGTAGCTATCCAGGTTCTCCGTCTGGAATATTATGAGATGTTCAGCCGTTTCTATAAAGGAAACGGAAGAGCTTTTCAGCCATTTTTAAAAAAATCCAAAAATAAATAAGCAGGAGGATATTATTATGTCAACTATTATCGAAATTCTTACCGCCGCAGCACTGATTCTCAGCATCATCATCCCGGGAGGCGCATTTCTTCTGGGTGAGAGAAACAAAAAACGTTACAAAAAATCTCTGGCAGTCAACTGTTTCTTCTTCTTTGGCACACTCCTTGTAGGAACCATCGCCATGTTCGCCGGTGCGCAGAACGTACAGGCTGCTACTGACGCAGCCGGAAGTGGTCTTGCAACCGGTCTTGGTTATCTCGGTGCCGCTCTCGTAACCGGCCTGTCCGGCATCGGTTCCGGTATCGCCGTAGCAAGTTCTGCAAGTGCAGCCCTGGGTGCTATCAGCGAAGACGGTTCCCTGTTCGGTAAATCCATGATCTTCGTAGCCATGGCAGAAGGTATTGCTCTGTATGGTCTGATCATTTCCTTCATGATCTTAGGTAAACTTTAATCCTTACAAAGAGGTTTTGCTTTATGAAAATGTATCTGATCAGTGACAACATCGACACCCAGACGGGCATGCGGCTCGCCGGGGTGGACGGTGTGGTGGTGCACGAGAGAGAAGAACTGCGCACCGCTCTGGAAACGGCTCTGGCCGATAAAGAAATCGGGATTCTTCTGCTTACAGAAAAGTTCGGCAGAGAATTCCCGGAAATTGTGGATGAGGTGAAACTCCATCACAAGGTACCTCTGATCGTGGAGATCCCCGACCGTCACGGTACCGGCCGGAAACCGGATTTTATCACCTCTTATGTCAACGAAGCCATTGGACTAAAACTGTAACTATAAATCAAAGAGGGTGAATACATTGACTATCGAAGAAAAATTACAGCATTTTTATACAGCCTCCATCGACAGTGCCATGCAGGAGGCACAGCAGGTGCAGACACAGCATCAGGAAGCCCTGGATAAGATTTTCCAGGAACATAAAGAGACCAAAGAACGGCAGATTCAGTCTCATATTCAGGCGGAAACCGACAATCTCAAACGCGAGATCAACAAAACCGTCTCTGCCAGACAGCTGGAATACCGCCGTCTTCTTTCCGATAAGACCGAAGAGATCAAGCAGCAGCTGTTTCACGATGTGGCGGAGCGTCTTGCACAGTTTCGCTCCACACCGGAATATCTGGAATATCTCTCCCAGCGGATCCAGGAAGCCTGTGACTTTGCCGGAGAAGATGCCCTTGTGGTTTATCTTGATCCCGCAGACCAGAACCGGATCCCGGAACTTGCCGCACGCTTCGGCTTTGCCCCGGTAGTATCCAGAGAAGCTTTCATGGGCGGTATGCGCGCCGTGATCCGCTCCAAAAATATATTGATAGACAACTCATTTGCTACTTTACTCAGGGAAGCAAAAGAAGAATTTGTCTTTGCCGGAGGTATGACAGATGAATAAAAAAGGAATCATTTATGGAATCAACGGACCAGTTATTTACCTGAAGGGAAATACTGGTCTTCGTATGTCTGAGATGGTACATGTGGGTGAGGAACATCTGGTAGGGGAAGTCATCTCCCTGTCAAAGAAAGCCACCACTGTACAGGTCTTCGAGGAGACCACCGGTCTGAAACCCGGCGCGGAAGTTGTGGGAACCGGTGATGCCATCTCCGTAACACTGGGACCTGGAATCCTGAACAATATTTTCGACGGTATCGAGCGTCCGCTAAGTGAGATTGCTGCCCGCTCCGGCAAATATATCACCCGTGGTGTCAGCGTCGATTCTCTGGATACCTCCAAAAAATGGAATGTTCATGTGACAGTATCCGAGGGCAATCATGTAACCGGAGGAACCGTCATCGCGGAAACCCAGGAAACCGCAAGTATCCTTCATCGATCCATGGTTCCTCCGGATGTGGAGGGAACCGTTATCAAAGCAGCACCTGATGGTGCTTACACGATCGTGGATCCGATCGTCACACTGGAACTTGCCGACGGAACCACAAAGGAACTCTCCCTGTGCCAGAAATGGCCGATCCGTGTTCCCCGTCCGACCAAAAGACGTTTCCCGGCATCCAAACCGCTGATCACCGGTCAGCGTATCCTCGACACCATGTTCCCGATCGCAAAAGGCGGTACTGCCGCTGTCCCGGGTGGTTTCGGTACCGGAAAAACCATGACGCAGCACCAGATCGCCAAGTGGTCCGATGCGGATATCATCATCTATATCGGCTGCGGCGAGCGTGGGAACGAGATGACACAGGTACTCGAAGAGTTCGGGGAACTGGTGGATCCGAAAACCGGGCATCCGCTGATGAACCGTACCGCTCTGATCGCCAACACTTCCAACATGCCGGTTGCTGCCCGTGAGGCTTCGATCTACACCGGTCTGACACTGGCAGAATATTACCGTGACATGGGTTACGATGTCGCGATCATGGCAGACTCCACCTCCCGTTGGGCAGAAGCTCTCCGTGAACTTTCCGGCCGTCTGGAAGAGATGCCGGCAGAGGAAGGTTTCCCGGCTTATCTGGCTTCCCGTCTGTCTGCCTTCTATGAAAGAGCTGGCATGATGGAAAATCTTAACGGAACCGAAGGAAGCGTATCGATCATCGGGGCTGTATCCCCGCAGGGCGGCGATTTCTCCGAACCGGTTACGATGAACACCAAACGTTTCGTCCGCTGTTTCTGGGGACTGGACAAATCACTGGCTTACGCGAGACATTTCCCGGCGATCCACTGGCTGACCAGTTACAGCGAATATCTGAATGATCTGGCACCATGGTACCAGACCCATGTAAATAAAAACTTTATCGATCTTAGAAATCAAATCATGGCTCTTTTAAATACCGAGAGCAGCCTGATGGAGATCGTAAAACTGATCGGAAGCGACGTTCTCCCGGATGACCAGAAACTCGTCCTTGAAATCGCCCGTGTGATCCGTCTGGGCTTCTTACAGCAGAACGCCTTCCATGCAGACGATACCTGCGTACCGCTGGAAAAGCAGTATAAGATGATGGAAATTATTTTATATCTGTATAAAAAGGCAAAAGCTCTCGTGACGATGGGCATGCCGATGTCTGTCCTGAAAGAGGACAATATTTTCGAGAAAATCATCGCGATCAAATACGATGTGCCAAACGACAAACTGGAAATGTTTGATGATTATAAAAAAGCAGTAGATACCTTCTACGATAAAGTACTGGAAAAGAACGGATAAGGAGGATGGAATTATGGCAATTGAATATCTTGGCTTAAGTGAAATCAATGGTCCTCTGGTAGTTCTGGAGGGTGTCAAAAATGCAGCATATGAAGAGATTGTAGAATTTACCATCGACGGAAAAGAAAAGAAACTGGGACGAATTGTGGAGGTCTACGAGGACAAAGCCGTGATCCAGGTTTTCGAGGGTTCCGACAATATGTCCCTCGACAACACCCACACCCGTCTGACCGGTCACCCGATGGAGATCGGCCTTTCCGAGAAGATCCTGGGACGTACCTTCGACGGTATCGGCAACCCGATCGACGGTCTGGGACCGATCGTGGCAGACACCAAGGCAAATATCAACGGTCTGCCGTTAAATCCGGTCACCCGTGAATATCCGCGTAACTATATCCGTACCGGTATCTCCGCCATCGACGGTCTGACCACCCTGATCCGTGGACAGAAGCTTCCGATTTTCTCCGGAAACGGTCTTCCGCACGATCAGCTTGCCGCACAGATCGTACAGCAGGCTTCTTTGGGTGACAACACCGATGAAAAATTCGCCATCGTTTTTGCGGCGATGGGTGTCAAATATGACGTGGCTGAGTTCTTCCGCCGTACCTTCGAGGAAAGCGGTGTTTCTGACCACGTAGTCATGTATCTGAACCTGGCAAATGATCCGGTCGTTGAGCGACTGATCACTCCGAAAGTGGCACTGACCGCTGCCGAATATCTGGCTTTTGAAAAAGGTATGCATATTCTGGTCATCCTCACCGATATCACTTCTTTCTGTGAGGCGATGCGAGAGGTATCTTCCTCCAAGGGTGAGATTCCTTCCCGTAAAGGTTATCCGGGTTACCTCTACAGTGAACTGGCCACCCTTTATGAGCGTGCCGGTATCGTACAGGGCGGCACCGGATCGGTTACGCAGATTCCGATCCTGACCATGCCAAACGACGATATCACCCACCCGATTCCTGACCTGACCGGGTATATCACCGAAGGTCAGATCGTTCTGGACCGACAGCTTCACGGACAGGCGATCTATCCACCGATCAACGTACTGCCGTCTCTGTCCCGTCTGATGAAGGATGGTATCGGTAAGGGATATACCAGAGAAGACCATCAGGATGTGGCAAACCAGCTGTTTTCCTGCTACGCAAAAGTAGGAGATGCCAGAGCACTGGCTTCCGTTATCGGTGAAGATGAGCTTTCTCCGCTGGATAAAAAGTATCTGATCTTCGGTAATGCCTTTGAGCGTGAGTTTGTCGGCCAGGGTCCGATGGAAAACCGTACGATCACCGAAACACTGGATATCGGCTGGAAGCTGCTTGGCCTGCTTCCGAAAGAGGAGCTTGACCGTATCGATACCAAAGTTCTGAATCAGTACTATCAGCCAACCGATATTGACCTTGTGGAACAGGCTGTCTCTGACGCACAGTCTATGATGGAATAAAAGGGGGGATTTTATGGATCCAAATACCTTCCCTACCAAGGGAAATCTGATCCTTGCCAAGAATTCTCTGGCTCTTTCTCTCCAGGGATTTGACCTGATGGATAAGAAGCGAAATATTCTGATCCGTGAAATGATGAACCTGATCGATGAGGCGAAGGGTATCCAGTCGCAGATCGATGTGACCTTCCGTGAGGCGTATGGAGCGTTGCAGAGGGCAAATATGGAAATCGGTATTAATACCGTACAGACGATTTCTTATACAGTTCCCATTGAGGATTCGATCCGTATCAAGACCAGAAGTATCATGGGTACGGAGATTCCGTTGGTGGAATCGGAATCTTCCGGGGATGCCCCGACGTATGCGTTTTACAGTACGAAGGAGTCTCTGGATGCGGCTAAGCAGGCGTTTGAAAAGGTGAAGGAACTGACGATCCGACTTTCCATGGTGGAAAATGCAGCGTACCGGCTGGCAGCGAATATCAAGAAGACGCAGAAGCGGGCAAACGCGCTGAAGAATATCACGATTCCTCATTACGAGCAGCTGACAAAGGATATCAGTAATGCGTTAGAGGAGAAGGAGAGAGAGGAATTTACGAGACTGAAAGTGATCAAGAGAATGAAAGGAGCCGGGGGCTGAACCCTGGCTTCTTTTTTTAAATTCCCGCAAATTGTTTGAAAATTCACTGCATTTTTTTTTACTATTTGACTATAAAAAAGTCAATAGTTTTTCCACACTCTTTTTGTCGAAACATCGATTTATCACTTATTCACAAAACATTTGTTTCCTTTTTCGTTATGTAAATCACGGTTGTCCACATGAAAAAATGTGGATAAAGTGGATAACTTTGTGTATAACTTGATTTTACGGCATTTCCAGTATTTTCCTATGTGGATAACCGGAGTATAACTTTTTCACTATCCACCTTAATTGTGTGAATTTCAGACACAACTTAGTACTTTTTAACAAAAGCCCCTTTTTATCGCTGTTTTCACAGGTTTCTCAGCAGTATTTTCACATAGGACATACTCATGGTGATTTCCATATTCATTTCCGCTTCTGTTATCTTTTATACAGATCCTGCTGCGCAGAATTCACACAGTTTGCCCCGTCTGCAGCTGCCGTTATAATCTGGCGCAATTCCTTTGTTCTGATATCTCCCGCTGCGTAGATACCCGACACACCGGTTCTTCCATCCTCGCCGGCTTTGATATATCCATGCTCATCCAAATCTACCAGTTCCTTTACAAACCCGGTATCCGGTACGGTTCCCACTGCAATAAAGACACCATCCACATCCAGCTGATACTCTTCTGCGGTCTTTGTCTGTTTCAGAGTTATCCACTGCACCTGCTGCTCTCCGCCAATTTTTTCCACCGTGGTATCCCAGATACAGGTAATATTGTGGAAATCTTTCAACGCATCCTGTAACACCTGTGCCGCCCGCAGCTGATCCCTCCGGTGAATCAGATACACCTGTTTACAGTCTCTCGCCAGGAAAATTGCATCTTCCACAGCCACATCCCCGCCGCCGACAACAGCCACTGTCTTATCTTTAAAGAACGCCCCGTCACAGGTTGCACAGTAAGAGACTCCCATCCCTGCCAGTTCTTCCTCACCGGGAACTTCCAGCTTCCGGTGAACTGCACCCGCCGCCAGAATAACCGCCTTACCACGATAATCTGCCTTCTTTGTGTGCACGATCTTCCACGCTCCGTCCAGTGAAATTCCTTTCACCTTCCCTCTCACAATCTCTACGCCAAGCCCGGTCACATGCTCCTTCAGCTTTTCTGCCAGTTCCAGTCCACTGATTCCCGGCATCCCCGGATAATTATCCACCTCATACGTATTCACGATCTGACCGCCCTGAATAAAACCGCTCTCCAGGATAACTACCTTCAACCCGGCACGTTTCCCATAAATCCCCGCCGTCAGCCCCGCCGGTCCGGAACCTACAATAATCATATCATACACATTCTCACACATACACTTCGTCTCCTTTCTGTCTGAAACAACTATAACATATTTTGGCATTGATTCCCATACACTGATAGTAATTCCCGCCCTCATGGAGTCCTATGCATAATCCGAAACTTTCCAAAAAATTCTTCATCCCCCTTCTGTTTCTGATCTGTTTTCTGACCTTTCTTGTGGTACGCACGCTTACCTACTCCTACTTCATCAATCGCCGCTTCCGCGCCTGTACCAACACCATCTTTATCACCGACATATCCGGCAATCCGCTTAACCTTCACTACACACTTGCCTACCCTGAATCCTCCGGCATCAAAGATTATTCCCTCTCTCTCGGAACCTTCGATCCCACACAGCTCTCCGGTCAGAAGATTCTCCTTGAAAACAGGCGAACCATGATAAATGCCTTTCCCGCCAGAGATCTCAGTCCCGATAACCAGCTGACTCAGCGGATTCTCTCTCTTTACTACGAAACGCAGCTTCTTCCTGCCAGACAATATCTTCTGGATGAAGCCCTAAGTCCCTCCCTCGGAACCCAGGCTCAGCTCCCCATTCTTCTTGCAGAATACACTTTCCGAAAAGAAGACGATGTCCGGAATTACCTGAAGCTTCTTACGTCTGTGGACAGTTATCTCGAAAGCATCCTTTCTTTTGAAAAACTGAAAGCACAAAACGGTACTTTTATGAGTGATACCACTGCAGACCGCATCATCAGTCAATGCAGCTCATTTATCAAAGACCCGGACGATAATTACCTGACCTCCGTCTTTTCCGAAAAGATCCAGTCTCTTTCCGGTATCTCTGAGCAAAAAAAAGCCGCCTATCAGAAACTGCACAACCAGATTCTCACCGGTCAGGTACTTCCTGCCTATCAGTCTCTGATCGATGGTCTGTATCTGTTGAAAGGAAGCGGGAAGAATCCCGGAGGACTCTGTCAGTTCGCCGGTGGTAAAGCCTACTACGAATACCTGATCAAAAGCAGTTGTGGTATCTACGACACCGTACCTGAGATCCAGTCCCGCCTGATTCACCAGTTTCAGACCGATCTCTCCCTTGCCACAAAACTTATGGGAAGCAGCACTGCCACACCGACCTTCGCAAAGGATGTATTTCTTCCAATATCCAAAGCGCAAACCGGGATATTCTCATTTTCTGCCGGGCTGATCGATGCTGCTTCCGGGCTTTCCTTTACTTCTACACCCTCTGCCGCTGAAACTTCTCCCGAACAGATTCTGGAAGATCTGCAAAAACAGATACAAACCGATTTTCCGGCTGTTCCTTCCACCTCCTACGAAGTCAAATATGTGCATCCGGATCTGGAGGAACATCTGAGTCCGGCATTTTATCTGACACCACCCATAGACACTTTAAGTCCCAATGACATTTACATTAACCGACACGCAAATATGAGTGGTCTGGAACTATATACCACTCTGGCGCACGAAGGATTTCCGGGGCATCTTTATCAGACGATCACATTCGCTTCTTCCGCCCCGGATCCCGTCCGATACCTTCCGGCCATGGGTGGTTACGTGGAAGGATGGGCAACTTATGCAGAATCCTTTGCCTATACTTATTATCAGCCCGATTCCACCGACGGACAGCTTGCCTGGCTTAACCGCTCTCTGAATCTTTGTATGATGTCTCTTCTCGATACCGTAATCCACTATAACGGCTGGAACCAGGAACGCTGCGCCGCCTTCCTGTCGCAGCTGGGGATTACAGACAACACCATTCAGAAAGAGATCTACCAGGTGATCGTGGAAGATCCCGCCAATTACCTGAAATATTACCTTGGCTATCTGCAGTTTCTTGATCTGCAACAGGAAGTCCGTGAACTTGCCGGTGACACCTTTCATCTTCACAGTTTTCATCAAAAGGTACTCTCTGCCGGTCCCTGCCAGTTCCCGATTCTGAAGCAATGGATACTCACTCAATATAAAACCTGATGCATTCTTCCCCAAAAAATGCTATACTAAAACCAGTCATCATATCCTCCCGGAATTTTTCTGTATCTGATTTCTGAAAAAGTGCAGAAAGACTCCGGGAATACATAACAGAGGAAAGGAGTTTACAGGCGATACAAATGATAACAAAACAGCGTACCCTTTATCTGTTGCTTCTTTTTTTGCTGACTCTTTTTCCTCTCTCCGGCTGTTCTTCCGGCTCCTCACCCGGAAAACAGACTGCTGATGAAACAAAAAGTGACACAAAGACAACTTCCCGTGAAACTTACACTGATGTCTGTACACCGCAAGCCAGTCAGACTGTTGTGTACGGAGACAAAACCACATCTCTGGATGCCTCCCACACTGAAAACGGCTATCTTATGCTTTGTTACAACGGCAAAGTTTCCAAAGTAAAGTTACAGATCACCACTCCGGATGGCACGGTATACACTTACACACTGAACCCGGATTCCTACGGAAGTTATGAGACTTTTCCATTATCCGGAAGCAACGGCACTTATCAGGCAGACCTCTACGAAAATGTCACCGATGATAAATATGCACTGATCTTTTCTCAGAGCCTTAATGTTACCCTGAAAGATGAATTTCAGCCATATCTTTATCCCAACCAGTATGTCTGGTTTACCAAAGACTCCAAAGCAGTCAAAAAGGGGCAGGCACTGTCTGATGACTCTGCAGACGATCTGGACTATGTACAGCAGGTTTACCACTATGTAATAGAAAATATTACTTACGACAAACAGAAGGCAGAAACAGTGGCATCCGGCTATATTCCGGATCCCGATGCCACAATGGAGTCTGGGACAGGTATATGTTTTGACTATGCTTCCCTTATGACAGCACTGCTTCGTTCCCAGCATATCCCCACAAAACTGGAAGTGGGATATTCGGGAGAAGCCTATCATGCCTGGATCAGTGTATATCTGCACGAGGTCGGCTGGGTGGATAACATCATAGAATTTGACGGAAAGGACTGGTCCCTGATGGATCCCACCCTAGCCGCCAGCAACAGTGCCTCTTCGGTGAAAAAGTACATCGGCGACGGCAGCAACTACACAGTAAAATATTCCTACTGATACAGGGAGGTTTTTATGAATAAAAAACAACAGCCATTTTTCAACCCGGAGCTTTCCGGTTTCTGTTCTCAGATGTCCATGATCCTTCACTCCGGTATCTCACCACTGGAAGGGATCACCATCATGCTGGAAGATTCCACATCCGACCGGGAAAAAGATATTCTTCAGCAAATCCTGGATACCCTGCAGGAAACCGCAGATTTTTCTCTTTCCCTGAAAGAAACCGGTTTATTTCCTTCTTATCTCGTCCATATGGTACAAATCGGTGAGGAAACCGGCACACTGGATGAGGTAATGTCCGCACTAAGCGAACACTATGAACGGGAAGACAGCATCGCAAAAAGCATCCGCAACGCCGTGACTTACCCGATGATCATGATCGGTATGATGCTTGTCGTCATTCTGGTACTTCTCGTAAAAGTCATGCCGATCTTTAACCAGGTATTTGTTCAGCTCGGTACCGAGATGACCGGATTTTCCGGTGCACTGATGCATATCGGTAACGCTATCAGCCGTTATTCTGTCGTTTTGGTAATTCTTCTTGCCGCCACCGCCGCTGCGTTATTCTTCGGAAGCCGCACGGAAAAAGGAAAGGCTGTACTTGCGAGATTCGCGAAACATTTTCGGTTCTTTTCGTCTATGGCACAGCAACAAGCGGGCTGCCGGTTTGCCGATGTGATGAATCTGGCACTTCGAAGCGGACTGACTCCGGAGCGCGGCCTGGAGCTTGCCACCATGTTGAATCAGGATCCTGATTTTCAGGTAAAACTGGAGACTTGCCAAAAACAGGTGAATGAGGGCGAAGATCTTTCTCATGCTTTGTTTTCCTCCGGAATCCTCACCGGTACTTACGCCCGCCTGGCATCGATCGGGCAAAAAACCGGTTCTATGGATCAGGTCATGAAACAGGTATCAGATATGTATCAGGAAGAAATCGATACCCGGATCAGCAACACACTGGCGGTTCTGGAGCCTTCCCTGATCATCGGACTTTCTCTGATCGTCGGTATCATTCTGTTATCGGTCATGCTTCCTCTGATGGGCATTATGTCCGGTATTTAACAGGAGGAACTGCTTATGTATCGATTTCAGACCTCCCCGCAGAGAACACCCGGAAAAAAGCTGTGGGTTTCTCTGTTGCTTTTCCTTTTTCTGATCCTGTTGTTTACACTTGGAACTTCTTCTCTCTCAGAGAATACGGTCCGCAGACAAAAGGAAAGTCTCACCCAGGCCCTGAACCGGGATATCACCTACTGTTATGCAACAACCGGTCGCTATCCGGAAAGCCTGGAAGCTATCAAAAAAGACTACGGGTTGATCTATGACAATTCCCTCTTTTTTGTGGACTACCGGACCCAGGGCTCCAATATTTATCCGGAAGTTACGATCATAGAAAGGGGACGATAAACGATGAAATTATTATCCCAGAAGCGCCATGCCATTGATTTTCTGTTTCCGGTCACAGTATTTTTTGTTTTTACAATCTCGGCTCTTACTGTGATCCTGCTGGCGGCACGGATCTATCAGTCGACGACGGACGATTCTCAGAGAAATTATACCTCCGGCACTGCCCTTTCCTATCTGACAGAAAAACTGCGACAAAACGACCGGGAAGACGGAATTTTTCTGGACGAGCTTGACGGCACGCAGGCAGTAGTCCTGCGGCAGGAGACGGCTGACGCTTCCTACCTTACTTATCTGTACGCCTGGGACGGACAGCTTCGAGAGCTGTATGTAAAAGAGGGGACAACACTCTCTCCTTCTGCCGGAAAGAGTATCCTTCCTGTAAAAGAATTTTCTGTGGAAGAGACGGAGAATCAGGTGATCACCTTCCGCTGTACCGATACTTCCGGGAAAACTGCAACCGCAGTCTATACCATCCGTTCTGTTTCCCGGTAAATATACTGCATGGCTATTTCATTACCCTCTGTACCATCATCCATCTGTTGATGTCTGATGGTTACGGAATCACAAAGGAGTATCTATGAAACGAAAACCAACTGCCAACCCATCCAGTCTTTTTCTTCTGGAACTGATCTTTGCCATTCTGTTCTTTTCTGTGGCAAGTGCTGTCTGCGTACAGATTTTTGTAAAATCCCATACGCTCAGCACCCAGGCTCACGATCTGACGCAGGCTTCCCGAAGAGCCGGAGATGTAGCAGAACTGATCACTGCTTCCACTTCACCGGATGATATGAAGAATCTTCTGGAAGATGCTTATAGTGATGCGGTCAATATTGCATCAGAAAATTTCACAATCTTCTATGATTCCGATTTTATTCCCTGTTCTCAGGAAACAGCTGTCTGGCAGCTATCCGGCACCTGGAATCTGAACGGACAGCTTCTGGATGTGCAGCTGGATGTCACAAAACTGACATCCGGAGTTGAGGCAGATGTTTTTTATCAGCTGCCTGTCCGACATCATCTGCAAAGGAGGAACGGATCATGAAACATAAGAAACCATCGTTTTCTTTTATCCATATGGGCGCACCATCCCTGCTGATGATCTTCCTGGTGCTTTGTCTGTTTACCTTTGCACTGCTTTCACTATCCAGCGCGAAAAATAACCGGACACTCAGCCAGCAGTCCGCTGACCGGATTCAGGCATATTATCTGGCATCTTCTCTGGCAGAACAGACACTCGACCAGATTGATACCATTCTCTCTGATACCTATAAAAACTGTGGCGCAGAATCCGCTGATGCTTCGGTTTATCAGAAAGAAATAACGGAACAACTGAAGAACTGTTCTGTGGACGGAGTTTCTGAGCTTACCGTCAATTTTTCAAAAAAAGAAGGAACTCTGACTTTTCAGGTCCCTGTTAATGAGAACCAGCAGCTCTCGGTGATTCTGACACTGCCGGCACCCTCCGACTGTCAGAATGGGTATTACCATATCACACAGTGGGCAACCGAGGCTACGGAGAGCTGGGATGGAGACGATAGCTATCAGCTGTTTTCTCCTGTAGATTCCTGATTTTAAACTATATCTAGTACATCGTTTTCGAAATAACTGTATCATTCACTTGTCTACGAATCCGATTGCACAGTTTAAAAAGCCTCAGCGTAGCCCGCTACGCCTACGTTTTTTTAACTGCACACTCGAATCCGTATCCTGCGCGAATGATACAGTTATTTACGAAACGATGTACTAGTATTAACCTTTTGACCCCGACATCCTATCAAAGGAGTAATATATATGAATGCACGAGCTATGTTAGAGCAGGCGGTTGCAGAGAATGCGTCCGATATTTTCCTGGTTGCCGGACGTCCGCTTTCGCTTCGGAAAAACGGTGTCCTTTCCATGGAGAATGAGGAACGTCTTTTACCAGATGATACCGATGCTTTCTTAAAAGAAATTTATGAACTTGCTGACAACAGAGATATGAGATCTCTGCTTTCTCACGGGGATGATGACTTTTCTTTTGCCATCCCGGGCGTATCCCGTTTTCGTGTCAGTGCTTATAAGCAAAGAGGTACACTCTCTGCTGTGATCCGTGTGATCACTTTCCGACTTCCGGATTATCATATGCTGGGAATCCCGGATGCGATCATCAATCTCGGTCTGGGCGGAAAAGGAATGACACTGATCACCGGTCCTGCAGGAAGCGGAAAATCAACAACCCTTGCCTGTATCATTGACCAGATCAACCAGAATCAGGAAAAACATATTATCACTCTGGAAGACCCTCTGGAATTTCTCCACCGGCACAACAAGAGTATCGTCAGTCAGCGGGAGATTCATGTGGACACTGACAGTTATGTAGCTGCCCTGCGCGCAGCTCTGCGTCAGAGTCCGGATGTGATTCTTCTGGGAGAAATGCGTGATTACGAGACGATCAATGTGGCAATGACCGCCGCAGAAACCGGCCATCTGCTTTTCTCAACGCTTCATACCATCGGCGCAGCCAATACCATCGACCGTATCATCGATGTATTTCCGCCTAACCAGCAACACCAGATTGCAGTACAGCTTTCCATGGTGCTAAATGCAGTTGTATCCCAACAGCTGATTCCTACTGTTGACGGTGGTGTTGCTCCGGCATTTGAAATTATGACCGTAACTCCGGCAATCCGTAATATGATCCGGGACAATAAGATTCCGCAGATCGACGGAATCCTCTATTCTTCTGCGAAGCCGGACATGATCTCCATGGACAACAGTCTGCTCGCCCTGTACAAGTCCGGAAAGATTTCAAAAGAAATCGCCTTGACTTATGCAACCAATCCGGATATGCTTATGAGAAAACTGTAATATTTTGTCACAACACAAAAAACGGAACGTTATAACACTTTATATAAGGAGGAACCCCTGGGATGAACCCATTAGATATGATGAAATTCTCCAGTCTCTGGAGTACATTTACCGCAAACCATCCAAAATTCCCAAAATTTATTGCCGCCGCTTCCCGAAAAGGCGTACTGGCAGAAGGTTCTGTGATCGCAATGCAGATTACTACCCCGGACGGTGAAACACTGGAAACCAACCTGAAAATAACCGCTTCCGATCTGGAACTGGTTCAGCAGCTCAAAAAAATGCGCTAGAGAGTGTCTGAAAAATCATCGTTTTATACGCAAAAAGAGAGATTCCGCCGTTTCTTACAAAACTATAGATGGCAAAATCTCTCTTTTTTATTGTATCTATTTGTAATCCTGAAAAAAATCCCGCAGGTTCGTAAGTGCCGATACCAAGGTCTTCGTCTCTTCTTCCGACAGGTCTTTAAGCAATGACTGAATCATATCTTCATGGAACTTCTCATGGTGATGATATGCTTTCTCCCCTTTTTCTGTCAGCGACACCAGTACTACCCTCCGGTCAGCATCACTTCGCACCCGATGCACATAACCTTTTTTTACCAGACCGTTGATGGATATCGTCAGGGTTCCTACCGTAATCCCCAGTGTTTTCGCTACCGAAGACATATTCCTCGGCTCCCGGATCCCCACCGCCTCGATCACATGCATATCATTATTGGTGATATCTCTAAATTCCGGCGTTATAATTGCTTTTGCTTCGATATTCATAATATCATTGAACAGTTTTACCAACACCTCATGAAACATTTCATACGCCTGATCCATAAATCTCACCTCTCACATCCGGATTTTCTGTTGTATCTTAAAATATGTCAGTCGATGGACATCCATTTCTGTAATTATACCACACTCCCGTCGCATTCCTCAACAAAAACCGCTTGATTTCTCTTTATCACGATGATACGATATTTTTATAAAACATCGTAACTGTTTGACACTCTTACAGTTACGAGTCGCAATGTATTCCAACTATCTGATCATTACAAGAGTGCAATTTACAAATAACAGCTTCACTTTATTTTTACAGGAGGTAAAACTATGGCAATAACAGCAACCATGGCCGAAGCACAAAACGACTATTATAAAGCGATGCGCGCCGGCAAAAGAGAAGGCGAGACTCTTCCCAATCTTGATGATATATTAAAAGAAAAAAACATTGTCGCTGTCCGGGAGGTTCCTCTTGGACTGGTTCAGATCCCTTCTGAACTGATCGTAGGAACCAAAACTGCAGGCAGAAGTTCCGCATTCAGCAAAAGTTTCAAACCTCTGCTGAAAGAAAACACAGAATTTGCATACAAATGGATGGCCCTGTACAAGGCGCATCTGAATGAAGGGATCCGTGAACCCATCAAAGCATATGAATTCATGAACAAATTCTATGTGGAAGAAGGGAACAAACGGGTCAGCGTATTAAAGTTCTTCGATGCAGTATCTATTCCGGGCAATGTTACCCGTATCGTTCCCCCGAGAACGGAAGAAAAAGAAAATAAAATTTATTATGAGTTCATGGATTTTTACGCCTTGTCTCGTATCAACTATATCTGGTTCACCCAACTGGGAAGCTTTGCCAAACTGCAGCGTCTCGTTGGCAAACGCCCGGATGAAGCATGGAGCGATGACGACAGACTGGATTTTGCATCTGCTTACAACCGTTTCCGTGCCGAATACAAGGCAAATGGCGGTGATAAAATCCCGATTACTACCGGTGATGCGTTCCTTTATTTTATCGGTCTGTATGACTACCGTTCACTCGACAATATGACTGCCGTGGAGCTGAAAGAACAGCTGGCAAAATCCTGGGATGAGTTCCGGCTTCTGACTACCGACGAATCTGTGGAACTGCAGATGGATCCTACCGACGAAAGCGAAGTAAAGAAAAACTTCTTTGCCCGTCTGATCCCTACCAGCACCCCAAAACTTCTTGTGGCTTTCATCCACGAGAAAAACGCCGAAATATCCGGCTGGACTTATGCACATGAACTTGGCCGTATGCATCTGCAGCAGACCTTTGAGGATCAGATATCCACAACCTGCTACGATAACGCCACCGAAGAAAATGCTGACGATCTGCTTGCAAAAGCCATCGCCGACGGCAACAACCTGATTTTTACCACTTCCCCGCCGCTTCTGAAAGCCAGCCTGAAGGCAGCCATCGAGCACCCGGAAGTGAAGATCCTGAACTGTTCTCTGAACACTTCCCATCGTTATATCCGTACCTACTATGCACGTATGTATGAAGCAAAATTTCTGATGGGAGCTATCGCAGGTGCAATGTCCAAAAACGGTAAGATCGGTTATATTGCCGACTATCCGATTTTCGGTATGACTGCCAACATCAACGCCTTCGCCCTTGGTGCAAAAATGGTTAATCCACGTGCGAAAGTATACCTGGAATGGTCCACCCTGAAAGATCACGATGTGGCAAAAAGCTTCGCCGAAAACGAAGTCCACTATATTTCCGGTCAGGATATGACGATTCCCGGAGAACCGTCCAGACATTTCGGTCTGTACCGTGATTCCGAAGATATGCCTCTGAACCTTGCGATGCCTATCTGGCACTGGGGTAAATTCTATGAACAGATGATTCGTAACATCATGAACGGGGCATGGAAAATCGACGACACCAACGATTCCACCAAAGGTCTGAACTACTGGTGGGGTATGTCCGCAGGCATCATCGACGTGATCTGCTCCCAGCACCTGCCGATCGGTACCGCCCGTCTGGTCGATCTGTTAAAAAAGAGTATCTGCGAAATGAATTATAATCCATTCTCCGGTGTACTGTATTCTCAGTCCGGTATTGTTCAGAAGAATGCAGACGCTGTTATGGATCCGGAAGAGATCATCACCATGGACTGGCTTGCTGAGAATGTCATCGGTTATATTCCAAAGATGGAAGATCTGATTGAAAAAGCAAAACCTGTAGTGATGCTGCAGGGTATCGACAACCCGGAGATTTAGACAACAAAGCGCGGCTTACAACAAAAAGGGATTTTAATTATGAGGATATTAGCAATTGCAGACGAAGAATCCAAGTATCTCTGGGATTATTTCCAGAAAGAAAAGCTTGAGGGAATCGATCTGATTCTCTCAAGCGGAGATCTGAACCCCAACTATCTGTCTTTTCTCGCCACCTTTACCACAGCACCGGTTTTATATGTAAGGGGAAACCACGATGACAGGTACGAAAAGACACCGCCGGATGGATGTATCTGTATCGAAGATCAGATCTATGTCCATGAAGGGGTTCGTATTCTGGGACTGGGCGGTTCCATGCGCTACCGCCCCGGGATTAATCAGTATACTGAAAAAGAAATGAAAAAACGGGTCAAAAAACTATGGTTTCCACTACTGTACCGCGGTGGATTTGATATTCTTCTGACCCATTCTCCCGCCTACCAGTTAAACGATGGTCTGGATCTCCCACACCAGGGATTTCAGGTCTTCAACACTCTGATGGACAAGTACCACCCGAGATTTTTTATCCACGGGCATGTACATATGTCCTACGGACGGAATCAAAAACGCTATGATCAGTATAATCAGACCCATGTGATCAATGCTTACGATCGCTGTGTATTTGATTATGAAGATGATAATCTGAGGGAACATTTGAAACGGTGATTTTTATCATGCCAGACAAAAAACAGGAGCAAAACGGTATCGCATCCGTCTCTGCTCCTGTTTTTTATCTTCCTGTATCTCTGTTTTCTCACCGTTTCGTACTCTCTGCCGGTCAGATCTGTATACTCCGTCCTTATAGGTTTCTTCTCATGATTTACAGCATCTGTCCCTTCAAGATAACCCCTTTGATTTCCAGAGTTTCCTGGTCAAGGAGTACTGCATTTGCTACTTTTCCCGGTGTGATGCTGCCATATTGGTCGTAGATACCGATGCTTTTTGCCGGATTGACTGCTGCACATTTTACCGCTTTTTCCAGAGGAATTCCCATCTGCTTCACAGCGGTACGCATACATTTCATCAGGTTGGTATTGGAACCTGCAATAGTTCCGTCTTCCAGGGTCGCACGGTTTCCTTTTACGATCACCGGCTGTCCGCCCAGCTCATACATGCCATCTTCCAGACCGGCTGCTTCCATGGTATCACTGATGAAGATCACACGATCCTCTCCGAACATCTTGAATGTATTTCTCACAATTGCCGGGTGGATATGTACGTTATCGCAAATCAGTTCGGCCTCACAGTATTCGTCATCTGCTGCCGCGATGATCGGTCCCGGTGCGCGGTGTTTGATGGGATTCATCGCATTGTACAGATGTGTCATATGGGTGACACCCGCTTCAATCGCTGTTTTTGCTGTCTCATAATCTGCCGTTGTGTGCGCGATCGACAGCACGACTTTTCCTTTTTCCGCCCGGATAAATTCCATCGCACCTTCCTCTTCCGGTGCCAGATCTACCAGTTTGAACAGACCTCCTGCGGCTTCCTGCAGCCGTTCAAACATTGCCACATCCGGTTTATGGATGTATTTTCCGTTCTGTGCCCCTTTTTTGGCCATGGAGATAAACGGGCCTTCCATATTGATTCCGCAAAGGATCGCACCTTTTTCATTTTTATGGGCTTTCGCTGCTTTCGCGATCCGGATCAGCCGTTCCTCATCAAACGTCATGGTTGCCGGTGCGATCGTTGTCACACCCTGGCTGGCCTCATAATCTGCCATTACCTGAATAGACTCTTCCGTTCCGTCACAGAAATCCTTTCCCATGCAGCCATGAAAATGAATATCTGTCAGTCCCGGAATCAGATAACAGCCGCTGCCGTCAACCACTTTTTCTCCGTCCCCACCGGTTTCTGTAAAAACTTCCCCTGTTATGCAAACCTCTTTATCCGCAAATGTTCCTTCTTCTGTATAGACTTTTGCTCCCTTGATGATCATTGTTTTCCTTCTCCTCCTTCGTCCTTATCCTGAATCTGTCTTGACTTTAAGAGCATGACAGAATTATCATGCCGTGCCTGTTTGACAGATGAATCAATCTCCAGATAATATCCGTATAAAATATCCGTCATCACAAGAATCGGATACTGCGGAGAGATGATATTGCCAAAGTCCAGGTTTTTCTTTGCCGCCAGACATACCACTTCTTCACAGAATTCACTGTATTCCGGGCGGTCGTTGGCTGTCAGCAGTACCGTGTAGGCTCCCTGCCGGTGTGCCTGTTTCAGACATTCCATCACTTCTTCCGTCCTGCCACTGATACTGATGCCGATCGCCATACAGTCTTCCTGTACGATCGTCGAATGAAACCGCATCATATGGGTCTCATCCACCGCATCCATATCCAGTCCCAGACGCATGAACCGAAACTGCATCTCTCTGGCTGCCAGGCTGGAACTTCCTTTCCCGTAAACAAAAACCCGCCGGCACTCTGACATCTTCCCGGCAATCCGGCGAAGCTGCGCCTCATCTGCCAGATTATAACTTTTGTTCAGTAACTCCTGATAAGAGTCAAATACTTCTCTCATCTGTCCTGTGATCTGGTGACCTTTTTCTCCGAACGATTCTTTGTATTTGAACACAAATTCCCGATAGCCCTTATAACCACATTTTTTCGCGAATCGGGACAGAGATGCCTCTGACACATACAGCATCGAAGAAATATGTCTGGATGAAAAATCCATATCTTCCTCATTGGAAATAAAAAAATCAGCGATATTTTTTTCCACTGCAGATAGATTTTCATAATGGGCTTCTATGTTGGGTACTATTGTTTTTCTGTAATAACTCATCTTCCAATCCTTTCCGGCATCTGCTTGCAGCTGTTCCGGTCCTTCACAGCTACCTTTTCCTGTCATAAAATAATTACTATATTTCTACATACAGTATAACATGTTTTCTTCCACTTTCAAGTACTTTCATCTTCCTTGAAAATTCATAATTTCATACTTCCACCCATTGACTTTCCGGATGGTTTCGCTTATGCTGAACATAAGAGCGCTGCATGTTTCATGGGGGAAAATGCAGGGCGTTTTTTTACACAGGAGGGTTTTTACACAAATGAAGAAAGAAACTGTTACAACCAATCAGATCACCGAGGGCGTGATCTGGAAACAACTTTTATTGTTCTTTTTCCCCATTGTTCTGGGAACATTTTTTCAGCAGCTGTACAACACGGCAGATACGATCGTTGTCGGACGTTTTGTCAGCAAAGAAGCTCTTGCCGCCGTCGGTGGTTCCGCCGCACAGATTGTGGGGCTGATCGTGGGCTTCTTCGTCGGACTGGCTTCCGGTGCTTCGGTTATCATTTCCCAGTTTTACGGTGCAAAGAACAGAGTGCAGCTGAACCGTGCTCTGCATACTGCCTATGCATTCTCTATCATTGGAAGTATTTTCATCACCGTTCTGGGAATTCTGATTGCTCCCTGGATGCTTGAACTGATGCACACACCACAGGAAACCATGGCGGATGCACTGCTCTATCTGCGGATCTACTTCGCCGGTATTATCTTTGTCTTTATCTATAATGTGGGTTCCAGTATCCTTCGTGCAATGGGAGACTCCCGCAGACCGTTATATTATCTGATCGTCTGCTGTTTCCTGAATATTGTGCTGGATATCGTGCTGGTGATCGTTTTTCATATGGGAGTTGCCGGTGTGTCAATCGCCACGATTTTTTCTCAGGGAGTCAGTGCCGTTTTGATCACCCGCGCCCTGATGCATTCCGACGATCTGTATCAGCTGGAGTTCCGAAAGATCCGATTCCACAAAGCTGCTCTGATCAGTCTGATCTGGGTGGGCTGTCCTACCGGCATCCAGTCAGTTTTATACAGTGTCACCAACATGCTGATCCAGACGTTCTTAAATAATCTGGGAACCGATACAGTGGCCGCCTGGAGTGCTTTCGGAAAGATCGATTCTTTATACTGGATGGTCAATAATGCGTTCGGTATCGCCGTTACGACTTTCGTAGGACAGAACTTTGGTGCCGGAAAATACGACCGCATGAAAAAGAGTGTCCGCATCGGGCTTTGTATGGGGCTTTGTACAGCTCTGACATTGACTCTCATATTCTATAACTTCGGAACTCCGCTGTTTCGTCTGTTTACCTCCGATGAAAATGTAGTCTCTATCGGTATGCAGATGTTATACCACGTTGCTCCGGCATACTGCCTGTTCGTCTTCATCGAACTGCTCTCCGGTGCACTCCGCGGAACCGGAGATGTTGTGATCCCGATGCTTATCACCTGTTTCGGTGTCTGCCTGCTGCGTATCGCCTGGCTCTTCTTCATCGTACCACTCGCTCCGGGTCTCAACACCATCGTCCTCAGCTACCCGGTCACCTGGGCGATCACGGCGGTAATGTTTATCGTTTACTACTGTTACCAGGCAAAGAAATGGCCGAAATCTTCTGCGAAAAAAACGGCTTAATCTTATGCCGATAACATTCTTTAACTGTTTGTCCGTATAACGTAAGGAAAGGGACTGTCTGGAATGACAGTCCCTCTTTGTATACTCTTGTAAGCCGATATTTTCGTAACTATTCAGCAGGTAATATTTCGCGAGGTTGTTTTGCCATGAATATGCCAAAATCCCGAAACATACAAGCAAAATGCCCTTGCCAAAGGTAATTTCAAATGCATTTTTGCTCGTACCTGTAAAAGTACTGAACAGTTACAAATTTTCATTTATCGTGTACATGTATAAACATATAGCATATCTTGTGAACTACTCATAAGCATGATCAGCTCAGCGTCCCCCTTTTTCCTTCTTATGCAATAATTAATTTCAGAAAAAGAAGGATACATTACAGGATCAATATTCATATTTTCTAAATGTCCTATCATTTCTTCCTCCCAATACTTTGTTGGTATCTGCTTGTACAATGATGTTTTTAGAACCTTTTTGTCATTTTCTGAGCACAAATAAATATTATATGATTCCCACATGCCGTCAACCGTATAATAAGATTCAACAAATGGAAAGTTAATATCCCATTGAGTTTTAAACCATATACTATTCACAATTTTTTTACCCATCAGTATGAAAACGAACATTATCAATGCAACCAGAACCCCAGTGATTAGAATTCTTTTCTTCATGTACTTTCCCGTCCTCTTTCCGCATATATTTACAAAGAACAATCCTTCCCGGAGCTTTGTATGCGTATCCTGCTTTTTCTCTCAGATCTGATGATCCCACTCCTCTTTTTCTACATCATCGGCTTCGGTCTTCTGATGAAAAAGGACATCTACAACGACTTCGTCACCGGTGCTTTCGACGGTTTGAAAACAGTGGTAAAAATCATGCCAACGTTAATCGGTCTGATGACCGGTGTGGGGATCCTACGCGCCTCCGGCTTCCTGGATGCCCTCGCATCCCTCCTCGAAAACCTCCTGAAACCCACCGGCTTCCCCTCCGCCCTGGTTCCCCTCTCCATCGTAAAAATGTTCTCCTCCAGCGCCGCCACCAGTCTCCTCCTCGACCTCTACAAACAACACGGCCCCGACTCCACCATCGGCCTGACCGCCTCCCTCATCCTCAGCAGCACCGAAACCATCTTCTACACCCTCAGCGTCTACTACATAGCCGCCAAAGTCCAAAAAACCAGATACACCCTCCCCGGCGCCCTTCTGGCCACTTTCTCCGGCATCATCGCCAGCACCATCATAGCAAACCTTATGTAACCCCCCACGCAAAAAACAGCGGCAGACTCCTGGCTTCCTGGTCTGGCAACACTTTGTGGGCGCTTAGGGCAAGCTTTGAGATCCGACGCCTACGCAGACTTTCGCGCGGGTCAGCCGACCCTCGTGAATATAGTCGCAGTTAGTGGCTAGCTTAAAGTTCCTCTGCCCACGTTGCGAGCCCCAGGAGCCAGGAGTCTGCCGCGTCCCTTTTGCCACAACAAACTTCCCTTACTCCCGGAAATTCCCAGCCTTCTTATACTTATTCATAATCCCAAAATACATCACCAACAGCAGTGCAGACGCAAAAATCCATGCCACCGGGCTCGCCAGACAAATCCCCAGATAACTCTTATAATGCGAAGCAACCACAGCCGTCAGCCCTCTTCCTGCCAGCTCTGCAATCCCTGCCGTCATGGGAAGGAATCCATAGCCCATTCCCTGGATACCGTTTCGGTATACATTTACCACATTAAGCGGAATAAAGAACAGCGCCACGCATTTCATATAAATATCCACCAGACCCACGATCTGATCCAGATTCTCAGACACAAACAGTCCGGTCAGCATATTACCAAAGAAGAACACCAGCACTCCGAACACGACCGAATAAATGCTACCCATGATCGTTGTTGCCCGGAATCCCCTGCTGATTCTCTTCACCTTACCCGCACCCATATTCTGTGCACAGTAAGTAGCCATCGTAGTACCCAGTGCCACATAAACCTGCGTTGCCACCTGCTCGATCTTATTTGCCGCAGTAAACGCTGCCACATGCACAGAACCAAGCACATTCAGCGCAGCCTGCACCATCATCGCACCGATCGCAGTGATCGAATACTGCAGTGCCATCGGAAAACCGATGGCCAGCTGCTGCCGTACCAGATGACCATCCAGTTTAAAATCCCAGCGATCCAGCTTCAGAATCGGCACTTTCTTAATAATATAGACCAGACAAAGCAGCGCCGAAACTCCCTGCGCAATAACCGTCGCATACGCCGCTCCTGCTGCTCCCAGGTGAAACACAATGATCAGTACCAGATCCAGCACAATATTCAGTACTGCGGAAAACAGCAGAAAATACAACGGCGTCTTACTGTTACCCAGCGCACGCAGGATACCCGCTAACAAATTATACATAACCTGTGTAAAAATCCCCGCACAGATGATCATAATATACTTATACGCATCCTGAAAAATATCTGCCGGTGTATTCATAAGAATCAGCAGAGGCTTCATAAACGCCATACTGATCACCGTCATCACCACGCTGACGATCACCGAAAGTACTGCCGCAGATCCGACCGTCTTTCGCATCCCCGGCATATCTCCGGCACCGAATCGCTGACTGGTCAGGACCGTAAAACCTGCCGTAAGTCCCATCAGGAATCCTAAGATCAGAAACCCGATCGTTCCGGTCGATCCAACAGCCGCCAGTGCCTTCGTTCCCACGAACTTACCGACAATGACCGTATCCACCATGCTGTAAAACTGCTGGAAAATATTTCCAATAACAATTGGGATCGTAAAATTCAGGATAATCTTCCACGGTGTTCCCACCGTCATATCTCTCTCCATAAAGTTCCTCCTCTCATAAAAACTCCTCATTTTGCGCGATAAAAATCCGGGGACACAGCCCCGGGATCTTTATCACATTATTTACTTTCACCCATTATATGCGATGCTTTTTCATTTTTCAATACCATTTTCGTAAAAATATTGTTAGCTTTTTCCGGTCTGGCCATCCAGTTTTTTGTTTTGATATACAAAACGGCAGCACCCGTACTGATCGCCGTCGCAAGGATTGCCGGACCAACGATCGCCGTTGGCGTCACACTGCCATATTCTGTCCGAAAAGCAATGATATTGACCGGGATCAATTGCAGGGAAGATATATTCAGGATCAGAAAATCACACATTTCATTACTTGCTGCACCCACAGCTACCGCCCGCTGTTTTTTTCTTCGCCGCTCTTCTTCCAGATCCGACAGTTCTTCCATCGCTTTCAGCCCTGCCGGTGTCGCCGCCCAGCCGAGTCCCAGGACGTTCGCCAGCAGATTCGTGGCAATCGATTTCCTCGACGGGTGATTCCCGGGAATCTCCGGAAACAGAAAGTTCAGCACCGGCTGCATTCTCTGCTCCATCGCCTCCAGAAGTCCGGACTTCTCTGCAATCCGCATCATCCCCACCCAGAGTGCCGTAACCCCAGCCATCACCACGCACAGACTTACTGCCTCCTTCGAAGACTGAATCGCCGCCTCTGATACTTCCTCCAGATGCCCGGTCACTGTCCCGTAGATAATCCCGATTAGAATCATACCGCCCCAGAGATAATTCATAAAAAGCTGCTCCGTTTTTGTTGGATTCTATTATGTATACGCCCTGCATCGTAAAAATATACGTAACTGCTCTACCGTTCTTTATGAAAATGCTGTAAGGTTGAAAAAACATTGCTGCGACAATATTCCCGTTCATGTAATACAGCAGCTTTTTATGATTACATGTATATTTTTTATTTCTGAAACTTCTTTCTCCCCCATTATCTTTACTTTCCCCCCTCCATTCGTTACAATAAATCATAAAGCAAAAGCTTGTCCGAAAACTTTTCGGAAGAAAGGAGAAGGTTATGAAATTTTCATTTTCCCCTTCCTCCACTGACCTGGAAAAAGTGGAAGAAGGAACGCAACTTTTATTGGGGGATATCAAATCAGAAAAGGAACTGGAGATTCAGGTGGAGTTTCAGGAAAATGTTCCGCTTACCATCGCACGAAACGGCGATCACCTGCATATTACCTGTCAGGAACCGGCACATTATTATCGGGGACTGAACTGGGCGGTACATCATCCGGAGGATACCTGGAACACGAAAAGTGAACCTGTATACTTTTCAAAAAATGGAGTGATGTTGGACTGCTCCAGAAATGCAGTATTTACCGTAGAAAAGGTAAAATCTTTTATTCGTATCATGGCGAAACTGGGAATGAACACCCTGATGCTCTACACCGAAGAGACTTACACCGTACCGGATGAACCTTATTTCGGTGCTTACCGCGGCCGCTACAGCCAGGATGAGATCCGCGAGATGGATGCTTACGCGAGAACTTTTGGCATCGAACTTGTACCGTGTATCCAGACACTGGCCCATCTTCACAATGCTTTGAAATGGCCGCTTGGAGAAACCGTCAAGGACACCGCCGACATCCTTCAGGTAGGAAAAGAGGAAGTCTACACCCTTATTGAAAAAATGCTTTGCTCCGTAAAAGAGTCCTTTTCCACCAACCGGATACATCTGGGCATGGACGAAGCTGCGCAGCTCGGTCTTGGAAAATACCTCCGGGAAAACGGATATACCAAAAGTTCCGTCCTGATTCGCGAACACAGTGCCCGCGTTTTTGAAATCTGCAAAAAGCTGGGGCTGGAACCGATGATCTGGAGCGATATGTATATCACTACCAACACCGGCGGCGGTTATTATGATGTTGCCGACGATACAGACTGCAGTGACTGGGAAAAACCGGATCCGGAACTTGGGCTGGTTTACTGGGACTACTATAACCCGGATCAGAAAATCTATGAAAAAATGATCCGCGTTCATCAGCAGCTTTCCAACAAAGTCATCTTTGCCGGAGGTTCCTGGATCTGGAACGGAATATCACCAAACTATTCCAAGACCTTTACCTGCACCCGTGCGGGACTTGCCGCATGCAAAAAATATCATCTGCCGGAAGTCTTCTGTACCGCCTGGATGGATAACGGTGCAGAAACTCCTGTAGATGCCGTTCTGCCCGGTCTGGTGCTGTTCGCTCATCTTGGCTTCCATGAAGACTTCGATGAGAAAGCACTGGCAGAAGAATTCCACGATGTGACCGGTGCCAGCCTGAACGACTTCCTGGAACTGGATGCACTGGACTCCCTGTTCCAGAACGGACAGCCGAATCTGGACACCGATAATCCGTCCAAATATCTGCTGTATCAGGATCCTCTTCTCGGCATCTTTGACCGCCATATCGAAGATCTGGATCTGGACACTGAACGTTATTATCAGGATCTGGCAGACCGCCTGGAAATCTGCCGAAAACATACTCCGGCTTATGATACGCTGTTTGCTTTCTATCACAGTCTCGCCAGCACGCTCGCCGGCAAGGCCGACCTTGGCGTCCGCCTGAAAAAAGCATACGATGCCCATGACTTATCCACACTGGAGACCATCTGCGAAGAAGTTATCCCCGGAATTATCAACGATCTGTCCACAACCAGACTTCTGCGCGAACACCTCTGGATGCAGGACGCAAAACCTTTCGGCTATGAACTCGTAGACATCAAACTCTCCGGCGTCATCGCCCGCCTTACCAGCACCCGCTACCGTCTCCGTTACTATATCGACGGCAGAGTAAAGCGCCTGGAAGAACTGGAAGCCGACCGCCTCCCCTACTTCCTCCCGGGAACCCCCAAACGCGAAAACCTCTGGCACCGCATCATCAGCGGCGCAGACCTTATGGATACAATCTAACAATCTACTCTTCAAAACCCCCTCGGAGCACATCTCCCGAGGGGGTTTTATTATATGTCAGCAAAATGCATTATCATTTTTAAGCTATATTCATTCATATACAACTTTCAGCTACCCTTCCCACCTATCAGGGGTTGCCACTAGTGAACTCCATACCCAACTTAAGTTTCAACCAGTACTCAGCCCGGAGTGAGAACAACAAGGGGTGGAGGCATTTTGCGTGCCGCTTAGAGTGAGCTTTAAGATCCTCTGCCTACGTAGACTTTTGCGAGGGTCAGCTGACCCTCGTAAATATAGTCGTAGTTGGCAGATAGCTTAAAGTCGCTCTGCACGCTGCCTCCACCCCTTGTTGTTCTCACTCCGGGCGTCCCATTAGCCAAAAGCTTAATTTAATCCAGCAACCCCTGATAAACCTCCCGCTTCGAGATCCCCCGGTCCTTCGCCACCATCTTCATAGCGTCCTTCCGTCCAATCCCCTGATCCTCATAGATCTTCATGTGTTCCTCCAGCGACATCTCTTCCCATGCCCGCTGCTTCTCCTCGATCATCTCTCTCCGGCTTCTGCCTTCCATCACGATCACACACTCTCCACGGGGATCCTCCTGCCGGTAATACTCCAGTGCATCCTCCAGCGTTGTAAGAAACGCCGTCTCATGTTTCTTCGTAAGCTCCCTGCAGATCGTCACCCTCCGGTTTCCGAGCGCAGCCACCAGCTCTTCCAGCGTCCGTACCAGCCGGTGCGGTGCTTCATAAAGAATCGTCGTTCTCGTCTCCTCTTTTAACTCCTCCAGAATCGCCTGTTTCTCCTTCTTATCCGTCGGCAGAAAAGCCTCGAACGCAAACCGTCTCGTCGATAACCCGGAGATCGTAAGCGCCGTGATACACGCAGCCGGACCCGGAAGCGAAGTGACCGGGATCCCTGCCTCATGGCACATCGCCACCAGTTCCTCTCCCGGATCAGAAATACCCGGTGTTCCTGCATCCGTGATCAGGGCGATCTGCTGTCCCTGCTGCATCAGACCGATCAGATAATGACCTTTATCGATCTTGTTATATTCATGATAACTGGTCATCGGCGTTGAAATCTCAAAATGATTCAACAGTTTGATACTGTTTCTCGTATCCTCCGCCGCGATCAGATCTACTTCTTTTAACGTCCGGATCACACGAAAGGTGATATCTTCCAGATTCCCGATCGGTGTCGCACACAAATACAATTTTCCTGCCATAGTATCGGTATCCTCCTATCTTCCATCCCCGTAAATTTCCCGGATTTCCTGTGTATACACGCCCGGCTTTTCATATACGATTAGCGGTTTTTCCACCGTGATCCTGGAATTACCTCCCAGAAGCCCTTCGATCAGAACCATATTCGGCTCCCGGTCCACATACGGATACACCAGACGCATCCGCTTCGGTTCCAGTTTGTATTGCATCATCAGTCCCATGATCTCTGCCAGACGAAACGGTCGATGTACCATATAGAATCGCCCCCGTGGCTTTAACAGCTGTGCCGTCTGAGAGATCACATCCTCCAACGTACACAAAACCTCATGTCGTGCAATTGCCTTGGGCAGATGAGGATTGGTCAGACCGTGATTGCCATGCATATACGGAGGATTGCAGGTAACTACCGAAAAAGAAGCCCTGCCAAAGATGGCAGTGGCTTCTTTGATATCTCCCGTTCTGATGGTAATCGCATCCTCCAGATGATTATACACCACACTGCGCCCTGCCATCTCGGCACTCTGCTCCTGAATCTCCAGACCGGTAAAATGCTCTCCCTGCGTCTTTGCTTTTAACAGAATAGGGATAATTCCCGTTCCGGTTCCCAGATCCAACGCCTGTTCCCCTTTCTTCACCCTGGCAAAGTCAGACAGCAGCACCGCATCGATACCATAACAAAAATCCCTGGTATTCTGGATAATATGATAGCCATTTTGCAGATCATCCAAACGCTCATTTTCCTTCAATGGGATATTCATCTTTTTCTCCTGTCATTATTCCAGTTCCTTCATCATCTTCTGCTCTTCTTTGGAAAGCTTCATCTTCTCTTTCCGGCTGCATCCTCTGGAACGGAATTTTAACTCTTCTACTTTATACTCACGGATCTCTTTCTCATCGTTGACATCCATGATCACTTTTACCAGCTGACGAAGTACATTGACACTCTGTACCTCACCCTTGATACCTTCCGGTGTCATTACCTGATCTCCGATATTCGGCAACTGTTTGTTCAGATACTCGTATGTCTCCTGCTCATTTTTCAGGCAGCACATCAGACGGCCGCAGACACCTGAGATCTTGGTCGGATTCAGTGACAGATTCTGCTCTTTCGCCATCTTGATCGATACCGGAGCAAATTCTGACAGATAGGTATGGCAGCACAGAGGGCGACCGCAGATACCGATACCTCCGAGAATCTTCGTCTCATCTCTCACACCGATCTGACGCAGCTCAATACGTGTTTTGAAGATCGCCGCCAGATCCTTTACCAGTTCACGGAAGTCGATTCTTCCGTCTGCGGTAAAATAAAAGAGAATCTTGTTGTTGTCAAAGGTATATTCCACATCGATCAGCTTCATCTCCAGCTGATGCGCACGGATTTTCTTGACACAGACCTGATATGCTTCTTTCTCTTTTTTACGATTACTCTCTTCTTTGGCATCATCCTTCTGTGTAGCCATGCGGATCACATCTTTTAAAGGCTGTACCACCTGTCTGTCGTCTACTTCTTTCGGACCCAGTACCACTGTGCCGTATTCCACACCGCGGGCTGTCTCCACGATTACATGATCTCCCGGTTTCATCTGAAAACTCTTCGGATTGAAATAATAAATCTTTCCTACATTCCGAAACCGGACACCGATAATTTTTACCATTCTAGTTCTCCCTGATTGTCATGAAGAGCAGTTCCATAACCAGATCAAAATTTACATTGGAATGCAGACGCTCTCTGGCCTTTCCTATGGCATCAATAATATTCTCTATACCCTCATAGGAACTTTTCTTTGCTCTTTCTTTAATATAATTATACTGGTCTTTAAATATCAGACCATCTACTTCTTTTGTCGCCTTAAACAACAGTACATCCCGAAACCACATGGTAAACAGATCCAGATAATCGTAAATATTCTGTTTTTCCGCTGTCAGTTCTTTGATCATCTCCACCAGTTCGTACAGTTCCAGCTCATTGCTCTTTCTGAGAAGTCGGAAAGCTCTCTCCGCCATCTCGGCAAATTCCGTAGATTCTGCGATCTGTTTTGCTTTCCCGATATTTCCCTGGGCAAATGCCGCGTCGATCTGCGCCTGATAATCCGGCAGATGCATATGCTCCATCAGATATTCTTTCACATCACTCTCTTTCACCGGACGCAGATTCAAGGTCACGCACCGGGAAGAAATCGTAGGAAGCAGAGAATCCGCATTGCTGGTCAAAAGCAGGATCACCGCATAAGCCGGTGGCTCCTCGATGGTCTTTAACAATGCATTCTGCGCCTGCAGTGTCAGTTTTTCCGCTTCGTTCAGAATATAGATTTTATAAGGACCTGTATAAGGTTTGATGGATACATCATCAATCAGCTGGATACGAATATCCTCGATACCGATAGAATTCGGTTTCTCATGTGTGATCGTAATAATATCCGGGTGATTTTTGCTTAACGCTCTCTTACAGGAGTCACATTCCATACATGGATCTGTTCCATGCTTTTCACACTGCAGTGCCATGGCAAATGCAGAAGCCAACATCTTCTTTCCTGCTCCTACCTCACCGTTAAAAATATACGCATGTGAAACTTTCCCCATCTGAATGGCATTCTGTAAATGATTTACAACATCATCATGTCCGATAATCTCATGAAATCCTGCCATACAATCACCTCCTGTGTTCTTTTGTTTTCTGTGGTAATCTCCGGTTTTATCACCACAGGCTTCCACAGCTGCTTTTTTCACAATATCTTTGCGCAAAAGAATACTATATTATATTGTACTCTGTCTGCGGAATATCATTATTATAGCACACTCCTTAAATACTTTTCAATCTCGGAGTAGCCTCCCGCCCCGTCCATATTGGAAAATCTATGGGAGATTCCTGCCTGCCGGATCTTTTCCTCACTGAAATCCTGTGCATCTGCCAGAAATCTCCGGCACATTTCTTCATATTTCGGTGTTTCCTGCGTCTCTTCCCTCGCGATCGCCCGCTTCAGGCGTTCTCCGTCTTCCACTTCTATATAAATGGGGCGGATCTTTTCCTCTCCATAATATGCCTTTAATTTTTCATAGGATTCCAGTGTTCCGATTCCCAGATAGCTTTTCTCTTCCAGATTCATATTATCCGCCGTAAAATACCGCCACAGCCCGTAAACCGTCTCATACCCCCGGTCTTCGATAATCTTTCCCTCTGCTTTCAGTTTCTGAAAATCCTCTTCCGTCACAAAATGGTACTCCCTGCCATCCAGTTCCCCGTCCCGGATCGGGCGGGTGGTGTAGATCACCAGACGTTCCAGAGAAAACTCCGGATTTCTTAAAAGGCGCTGATAAATCGTATCTTTTCCCGATGCGCTCTTTCCCATAATATAAAACAATTTGCCCATAATCAGCATTCTCTCTTTCTATTCACTCCCATCTATCTTACCAGACCACCGGAAACTCTTCCAGATATTTTAAACATTTCTTAAAAGAGTTTAGAAATCCTTTATCTCATTTCCATAAAATGGACACAAACTCCATGTATACTTACAGTATCAAAACAAAGAGGACGGCGGATGCAGATGATGACAGCCAGAGCCAGTAACAAAGACTGAACATCGTTGCCGGAATATTTTACAAACCCTGTGACTGTCGGACCTCGACAAAAAACAATTACCTTTTATATAGATTCGTGCAGCTGTTTGCACCAGCTGCCAAAACACTTTTTCATACTGCCGGGGCACTAAAACCCCGGCCCTCCCTTTTCTAATTATTGATATGCAATGCAAGTAAAACAAAATTGCCGCAGGAAGTTAAAATTCCTGCGGCAGTTTCGTTTCTCAATCGTAACGATTCAGTACCCTCGCGAAATACTGCCTACTGAATCGTTACTCTCAACCTTTATATTGTATATTTACTCTGTGCAATAATATCTTACAGATATTTTTTCAGGACATCTACTTTATCCAGTTTTTCCCACGGCAGATCCAGATCATTTCTTCCGAAATGTCCGTAAGCTGCAGTCTGTTTGTAGATCGGTCTTCTCAGATCCAGCATCTTAATGATTCCGGCCGGTCTCAGATCGAAGTTTTCACGGATGATCTCTACCAGTTTTTCATCGCTCACTTTACCGGTTCCTGCGGTGTCTACGTTGATGGAAGTCGGATGTGCCACACCGATCGCATAAGACAGCTGGATCTCACACTGGTCAGCCAGACCTGCTGCTACGATATTCTTTGCAACATAACGTGCTGCGTAAGCTGCGGAACGGTCAACTTTGGTGCAGTCTTTTCCGGAGAAAGCTCCGCCACCGTGACGACCATATCCACCGTAAGTATCTACGATGATCTTTCTTCCTGTCAGACCACTATCACCGTTTGGTCCGCCGATTACGAATCTTCCTGTCGGATTTACAAAGAATTTGGTATCTGCATCTACCATCTTTGCCGGAAGAACCTCATCGAAGACATATTTTTTGATATCTTCGTGGATCTGTTCCTGTGTTACATCCGGATCGTGCTGTGTGGACAGTACGACTGCATCCAGACGGTATGCTTTTCCGTTATCATCGTATTCTACAGTTACCTGAGATTTTCCGTCCGGTCTCAGATAAGCCAGTGTGCCGTCTTTTCTTACCTTTGTCAGCTGTCTGGTCAGTTTGTGTGCCAGAGAGATGGCCAGCGGCATATATTCTTCTGTCTCGTTGGTTGCGAAACCGAACATCATACCCTGATCTCCTGCTCCGATGGCATCGATCTCTTCGTCAGACATTTTATGTTCTTTTGCTTCCAGCGCTTTGTCGACACCCATAGCGATATCGGTGGACTGCTCGTCGATGGCTGTGATCACGCCACAGTTCTCCGAATCAAAACCGTATTTTCCTCTGTCATACCCGATCTCACGAACGGTATCTCTTACGATTTTCTGGATATCCACATATCCCTTTGTTGTGATCTCACCCATAACCAGTACCAGACCGGTGGTGATAGCTGTCTCGCAGGCTACACGGCTCATCGGATCCTGTTCCATCAGTGCGTCCAGGACTGCATCGGAAATCTGGTCACAGATTTTGTCCGGATGGCCTTCGGTTACAGATTCGGAAGTAAATAAACGTTTTTCCATTCTCATTCTCCTTTTTCTCTGGGGTTTACCCCTGGGTGCTTTTCTCCCGGGTTTATCGTTCAAGATAATGTCATATCGCATTTTCTTTCCAACGTATAATCTAAAAATGAGCCCGCCAAAAGCGGACTCAATACTTCGATATATCAAATCCCCTTATTGTTCGATTACTCGCTCAGGTAGGCACCTTCCGTATCCGGGGTTGCCGTGACTTCACAGATCCTATGTATCTCCATCACTCTGAATAAGAGAAAAGCTTTCTATACAATTTACGTCTAATAACATAACGCAGTTTTGCCTGTTCGTCAAGAGGGAAACGGTGTCAGGCACCATAAAATTTTTATAAATAGGTCAAATCTTGATTTTCATCCATTTTCCGCTCCGGAACCGTATGCCGCTTAGCATCAGACGACAGAACTGATCCGCTACGATACCCATCCAGATTCCGTAGATTCCCCAGCCAACAATATAGCAACATATATACGAAACAGCCGTTCTCACAAAGGTAACGCTGATGGTAGAACTGATCATGGTGTACACCACATCGCCCGCACCGCGCAGTGCTCCGGTGAATACCACCTGACAGATCTGGAACAGTACGATCACTATCAGAATCCGGCTGATTCTCACACCGATCTCCACGATATGTGCTTCTGCAAAGAACAGTCCGAACAGCCACTTTCCGCAGAACAGATAGAACATGGACATAAAAACAGCCATCACAAGTGCCACTTTTTCGCAGGTCATCCCGTGTCGCTTTGCCTCCTGCGGTTCTTTGCTTCCGAGACTCTGCCCGATCAGTGCCACGGCTGCCGCCTGCATACCATCGCCGAAAGAGAACGACAGACTCAGCGCATTCATTCCCACCTGATGTGCCGCCATCGCCGCCGTTCCCATGTCAGCTGCCATCACAGCGGTTGACATAAAACCGATACGCATCAGAATCTGCTCCACGAATGTACTGCTTGAAAGTTTTAAGATTATTTTTACCGATTCGAACCGTTTCCACAGCCCTTCTTTTATAATATACGGAATACTGAGGAAGGAATCCTTCCGAAACAGTGACATTACACTGATCGTACACCCCACAACCGTTCCAAGCACCGTCGCCAGTGCTGCTCCGCGGATCCCCAGTTTAGGGAAGCCAAGATGACCGCCGATCAAAAGATAATTTCCAATAATATTGACGATGCTGGATATGGTGTTGGTATACATCGCGATTTTGGTGTTTCCTGCCCCTCTCTGTGCAGCATTGATCACCATGGATATAATATTAAAGATCATCCCACCCATAATAATCTGAAAATAAATCACCGCTCCGTCATGGGTATCCGGTGCGGATCCACACTTTTCCATCAGCCATCCTGCCAGACTCACACAGGCAACCGTGATGACCGCGCCGAAGAGAATCGTAAGAAGGATTGCCTCTGCCAGCGTTTCATTTGCTCTTCTTTTGTCTTTTTCTCCTGTTCGTCTGGCAACGATCGCGGCAATCGCCACGTTCATCGCAAAAAATAAAGACAGTCCGAGGAATTTTGGCTGTGTCGTCAGTCCCACCGAAGCCACTGCTTCCGAACCGAGTCCACTAACCATATAGACATCGATCATGCCCGCCAGCGAGATAAAAAAAGACTCAAAGACTGCCGGCCATGCGATTTTCAATACTTTCGTCAATTCCTTTTTCTGTTCCACCCATCCGTTTTTCCGGCTTTCGCCGGATACCGAGTGTCCTTCCATCTGCTCACTCCTTTTCTTTCTCATGTACTCTAGTACATCGTTTTCGAAATAACTGTATCATTCACTTGTCTACGAATCCGATTGCACAGTTTAAAAAGCCTCAGCGTAGCCCGCTACGCCTACGTTTTTTGAACTGCACACTCGAATCCGTATCCTGCGTGAATAATACAGTTATTTACGAAACGATGTACTAGGAATCTTCATAAATTCAAAATTCGAACACTTCCGGAAAAATAATCGGAATAAAATAAGTAACAGAAGCTCTTTTTCTACCGATTGTTCAGTAGCAAAAGAGCTTCCGCTTTTCGCATGCATCTTCGTCACTTTCCCACAGAGATACGATTATTTACGTGATCAATAAACCATGGGATCTTTTGATCCGTGATCCTGCCACACAATCTGCATTATAATATCCTGTCTGCTCTTACAGCTTGTCTCCTCTACGGATATAACCCGGTTTTTCCGGCTCTGCAATAATCTGATTGCTGTGGATCAGTTTCGCATGTTTGTCAATGACCATATTTTCCACATGCACATCTTTGCCGATCACTACGTCTGCATTTACCACACAGTTGCGGACAACCGCACCTTTCCTGATCTCACATCCACGTCCAATGATTGAATTTTCTACCGTTCCTTCTATCAGACATCCATTGGAAATTACGGATGATTTTACATTGCTGCCTTCAAAATACTGGGTCGGGCAGGAATCGTTGGTACGGGTATAGACCGTCCACTCTTCATGAAACAGCTCTCTTGCTTTCCTGCGGTCAAGCAGTTCTTCGTTGGCATCAAAATAACTCTTGAGATCGGTCATTGCTGCAAAATAACCTCTGTGAGATACTCCACGGATATCCATCTCTCCACAGGATTCATTGAGTGCATCTGCCAGTGTATATACGGAAGACAGCTTGCGTCCTTTATCGATCAGATCCAGGAAGATCTCTTTTTTCATTACATAGGTGTCCATGAAAATATTTCTGTTTTTTACATTTCCGTGGTTTGGTTCCAGAGACAGCACACCTTTTTGTTTGTTCAGATTCAGCACCTGGCAGTTCAGGAAATGATCTTTTGCATTGTCCACATTCTGATACATCAGTGTGATATCCGCACCGGATTCGATATGGTTCTGTAAAAATTCTTCGTAATCTGCAGTATAAACCATATAGCTTGGTACGATGACTACGTACTCTTCACTCATCTCCTCAATGGCATCCAGGTTTTCCACATAAGCTGCCAAATCCGTACTGTAAATACTATTTTCGTCTCCGTTTTCACAGAACAGAAGATTTAAATTGCCACGTTTGGAATTGATATTGTAGTGACGTCCGGTTCCCAGATGTTCTACCAGAGAACGTGGCTTTCTGCGGATGTACACCTGAATAGAATCAATTCCACTGTTACTCATATTAGAAATCGGGAAGTCGATCACACGATATCTTCCGAGAAAAGAGATCGCTCCGGTCGGACGATAAGCCTGCATCGGATTCCCCTGTATATTATTGCCTGCGAAATTTACGATTCCAAATGCTCTACTCATCTTATTCTTCCCCCTTTACACGTTTTGCAACCAGTTCGATATTTTCACTGTCTGCACTGCCGACAACCGCATTCTTTCCGATCTTTACGTTGTCCGCGACAAGGGCGCGTGTTACGACTGCACCTTCTTCTACTTCCACACCCGGCATCAGTACACTGTCAATAATTTTTGCTCCCGGTGCTACTTTTGCTCCTGTAAACAGGACAGAGTTCTTAACCAGACCATCCACGATACATCCCTGTGTGATAAATGCTCTCTCTATACTCGCCTGCGCACCGATATACTGTGGCAGCGCATCGGTATCCTGGGTATAGATCTTCCAGGAACTGTCGGCAAGATCCAGTGCATTGTTCTTATCCAGCAGATCCATATTGGCTTCCCATAAGGAATCGATGGTTCCCACATCTTTCCAGTATCCTTTGAACTTATATGCATACAGTGTTTTCTGGTCTTCCAGCATTCTTGGGATGATGTCTTTTCCGAAATCATGGTTGGAATCCGGATCTTTCATATCAGCAAGAAGCATCTTCCGAAGCAGTTTCCAGTTAAAGATATAGATTCCCATGGATGCCAGATTGCTCTTAGGCTCCGCAGGTTTCTCCTCGAATTCTACGATTTTTCCGCCTTCTTCTGTATTCATGATACCAAAACGGCTTGCTTCTTTCATCGGAACCTCAATAACGGCGATGGTTGCATCTGCATGATGTTCTTTGTGGTAATCAAGCATCTCATCGTAGTCCATCTTGTAAATATGGTCACCCGAAAGAACCAGCAGATATTCCGGTGCATAGGTATCAATAAAGTCAATGTTCTGAGAAATAGCATCCGCAGTTCCTCTGTATACGTCCAGGTTTGCATCTGCTTTTTCCCGTGGTGGCAGAATATATACGCCGCTGTCTTTGGTATCCAGACCCCATCTTCTTCCTGCGGCTGCATAACTGTTCAGCAGGACGGATTCGTACTGAGTCAGTACGCCGACTACATCGATTCCACTGTTTGCACAGTTACTCAGTGGAAAATCAATGATCCGATATTTTCCGCCGTATGATACTGCAGGTTTGGCAACTTTTTTTGTCAGGTCATGAAGTCTGCTTCCTCTTCCTCCAGCCAGGATCATAGCCAACATGTTATTTTGCTTCATATGTAAGCCCTCTCTTTCATATTTCTGTGTCTATTATACTATTCTTTATGCTATTATGCTACATATTTCCAGAAGAAAACCGAATTTATTGAATGATTTTACCAAATCCTAACATTTATATTTTTATTTTTCAGTACATTCTCCTGTTTCTTTCCATCGCTCTTATGTTTTTCCTGCCATCACAGACAGTGCCGGGGTTTCTGTTTTTCCACGGCAGACGCGGGAGACTTTCTCATAATTTTACAGAATCTTTAGAATTATCCCACTTTGTTTAGATGAAAAAGCACATGCTATATGCTATACTTGATATATCATTATGGGTACTTCTGCCCGTCTATATCAAAACAGAAAACAGGTGAAACTATGAAACTGAAAAATCGTATGGTTATCTCATTTTTTGTGATCATTCTGGTTCCTCTGATCCTGACCGGTGTTGCAGTTGCCGGTTTTACCATGTATCAGGTCTGGTCACTGGAAAAGAAATATGGAATCGAAGGGGTTACTTATGAAAATCTCTCCAACAATACCATGCTGTTGAGCAAAATGACGCAGAAAACATTCTCCACTCTCGAGAAAACAGCCTCTTCGGATCCGGAAAAGCTGGAGGAAACTTCTTATCTGAATTCGCTGAATCAGGATCTGACCGGGAAAAATGCTTATCTGCTGATCCGGAAGGGTAACGATATGTTTTACTGTGGTTCCCCGACACAGGATGAACTGCTCTTTTCCGAACTTCCGGAATACGGCGATCCTTCTGCCGACAATGACCGTGGGGTCTATATCGGTGCCGATGTGCAGTCCCTTATCAAGCAGGTGGATTTTACCTTTACTGACGGTGTCAAAGGAAGTGCGTTTATTATTTTCCATTCCAATTCCATGGTTCCTCAGTTAAAAAAGATCCTGCTGGATACTGTGTTTGTGATCATCCTGATCCTGATTCTCACTGCCCTGGGGCTTTGTACCTGGACATATCGCGGCGTAATGACTCCACTGACTCAGCTGAAGGAAGCGACAAAAAATATCAAGGAAGGCAATCTGGACTTTACAATTGAAAAAACAGGCGTGGATGAGATCGGAGATCTATGTGATGATTTTGAGGAAATGCGCAAACGCCTGAAGGAGTCTGCTGAAGAAAAAGTGGCATTTGACAAGGAAAATAAGGAACTGATCAGCAATATTTCCCATGATCTGAAGACACCGATCACAGCTGTCAAGGGTTATGTGGAAGGCATCATGGACGGCGTGGCAGACACGCCGGAGAAGATGGACCGATATATCCGCACCATCTATAATAAAGCTAACGAGATGGACCGGCTGATCAATGAGCTGACTTTTTATTCCAAGATCGATACGAACCGGATTCCGTATACATTTAACAAGATCCATATCAGTGATTATTTTGAGGACTGTGTGGATGAACTGAGCGTGGAACTGGAATCGAGCGGCGTATCGCTGACGTATTTTAATTATCTGGAGGAGGATGCGGTGGTGATCGCAGACGCAGAACAGTTGAAGCGTGTCATCAACAATATCGTCAGCAATTCTCTCAAATATATGGACAAACCGAAGGGCGTCATTAACATCCGCCTGCGCGATGTAGGTGATTTTATCCAGATTGAGATCGAGGATAACGGCAAGGGCATCGCACAAAAGGATCTGGCAAATATTTTTGAACGTTTTTACCGCACGGATGCTTCGAGAAATTCTTCAAAAGGCGGAAGCGGTATCGGACTTTCGATCGTCAAGAAGATCATGGAGGATCACGGCGGTCAGGTCTGGGCTACAAGTAAAGAGGGCACAGGTACAACGATGTATCTGGCTTTGAGAAAATATCAGGAGGTACCGGTACATGAGTAAGATTTTGATTATTGAGGATGAAGAGGCGATCGCGGATCTGGAGAAGGATTATCTGGAACTGAGCGGGTTTGAAGTAGAGATCGAGCATCGGGGTGATGTCGGACTAAAACGTTCTCTGACAGAAGATTTTAATCTGGTGATCCTGGATCTGATGTTGCCGGAGATGAACGGGTTTGATATCTGCCGGGAGATCCGGGCACAGAAGAACACGCCGATCATTATGGTTTCTGCCAAGAAAGATGACATTGACAAGATCCGGGGACTTGGACTCGGAGCAGATGATTACATGACAAAACCTTTCAGTCCCAGTGAACTGGTGGCAAGAGTAAAAGCGCATCTGGCGCGGTATGAGCGGCTGATCGGATCGGGTGTACAGGAAAATGATATTATTGAGATCCGCGGGATCAAGATTGATAAGACAGCACGAAGAGTCTGGGTGAATGGAGAGGAAAAGAATTTTACCACCAAGGAATTCGATCTTCTGACCTTCCTGGCACAGAATCCGAACAGAGTGTTTACAAAGGATGAGTTATTCCGGGAAATCTGGGATATGGAGTCTGTGGGAGATATTGCTACGGTTACGGTGCATATTAAGAAGATCCGGGAGAAGATCGAGTTTAATACGGCGAAACCGCAGTATATTGAAACGATCTGGGGGGTTGGATATCGGTTTAAAGTTTGATAAAAACAGGGATTCGTTCCTATATTTACGGTACTGGCAAAGGTCCGTCGAAGAAAGGCGCCCTCATGGAAAGCAGGCAGGGTCTGCGCTCGGTTTGAGCCTGTAGTCTCAAACTCGTGCTCGACAAACTGCCAGCTTTCCATGAGGGCGCCTTTCTTCGACTGCGATTGTGGTGTGGAGAAGGTTGCGGTCGTAATTGTATAGATTTTCCATTTGCCAACGCACAGCAATCGGCTGACCGTTTCTGATCCAGGCAACACTGTGTGGGCGCTTAGGGGAAGCTTTGAAATCCGACGCTAACTCCGACTATAATTTGCTTGGGTCAGCTGACCCAAGCAAATTATAGTCGGAGTTAGCGGCTAGTTCAAAGTTCCCCTGCCCACGTTGCCTGGACCGGAAACGGTCATCCGGCCGCGTCCGTCCTACAACATATTTAACTTGTTGAAATTACTCTTCAATCGTAACCTTATCCAGATGCCAGATCTCATCCACATACTGCTGAATCGTTCTGTCAGAAGAGAATTTACCTGCACTGGCAGTATTCAGAAGAGCCATCTTCGCCCATCCTTCGCTGTCTCTGTAAGCAGCTTCCACCTTCTTCTGTGCTTCTGCATAAGACTTGAAGTCTGCCAGGATAAAGTAAGTATCTGCACGATCACTGCAGTTTGTGTTCAGCAGAGAATCGTAGATCTCATGGAACATGTTGAAATCTCCGTTGGAGTAAGTTCCATTGATCAGCTGCATCAGTACGTTACGGATATCCGGATCGTTGTTGAAGTACTGCATTGGATCGTATCCGCCGTTGTTTTCGTAGTTGATAACCTGATCAGCGGTCAGACCGAAGATGAATGCATTCTCTGCACCAACTTCTTCTACGATTTCCACGTTTGCACCATCCATGGTTCCCAGAGTCGGTGCACCGTTCAGCATGAACTTCATATTACCGGTACCGGATGCCTCTTTACTTGCAGTGGATATCTGTTCGGAAACATCTGCTGCTGCGAAGATCAGTTCCGCATTGGATACACGATAGTTTTCGATAAATACAACTTTCAGTTTACCATTGATAGAAGCATCGTTATTGATCACATCTGCAACGGAATTAATCAGTTTAATGGTCAGTTTTGCACGGCGATATCCGGCAGCTGCCTTTGCACCGAAGATGAATGTTCTTGGATAGAAATCCATTTCCGGATGTGCCTTAATCTCGTTGTACAGATACATAACGTGCAGAATATTCATCAGCTGACGTTTGTACTCATGCAGTCTCTTAACCTGAACATCAAAGATAGAATGAGGATTGACTTCGATTCCGTTGTGCTCCTGGATGTATTTTGCCAGACGTACTTTGTTCTGATATTTGATATTCATGAACTCCTGCAAAGCTTTCTTGTCATCCGCGTAAACTTTCAGTTTTGCCAGTTCCGGCAGATTGGTGATCCAGCCGTCACCGATATGATCGGTGATCCAGTCAGCCAGCAACGGGTTCGCATGCATCAGGAAACGTCTCTGTGTGATACCGTTTGTCTTGTTGTTGAATTTCTCAGGATACATCTCGTAGAAATCTTTCAGCTCCTGTTTTTCCAGGATCTCGGTATGCAGTCTTGCAACACCGTTTACAGAATAACCGCCGGCGATTGCCAGGTGGGCCATCTTCACCTGTCCGTCATAGATGATAGCCATCTTCCGGATCTTTTCCTGATTTCCCGGATATTTGTTCTGGATCTCCAGGATAAATCTGCGGTTGATCTCTTCGATGATCTGGTATACACGAGGAAGCAGTTTGGAGAACAGCTCGATCGGCCATTTTTCCAGAGCTTCTGCCATGATGGTATGGTTGGTGTATGCACAGGTATGCGTTGTGATATCCCATGCTTCTTCCCAGGTCATTCCTTCTTCGTCCAGCAGGATACGCATCAGTTCGGCAACCGTCATGGTCGGATGGGTATCATTCAGCTGGAAGGTTACTTTCTTCGGCAGATCATGCAGATCGTCGTGGTTCTTTTTGAATTTTGCGATTGCTTCTTGGATACTTGCAGAAATGAAGAAATACTGCTGTTTCAGACGAAGCTCTTTACCTGCATAATGGTTATCATTCGGGTACAGAACCTCTACGATATTCTTAGCCAGGTTTTCCTGTTCAACGGCTTTATGATATTCTCCCTTGTCAAACAGATCCAGACGGAAATCAGTGATCGGTTCTGCATCCCAGATTCTCAGAGTGTTGACGATCTTGTTATTGTAACCAACGATCGGCATATCGTAAGGAATAGCCATTACAGACTGATAACCTTCCTGGATGAACTGATTTCTTCCGGTAGCTGCATCATATTCCACGCGTACATATCCGCCGAATTTTACTTCTTTTGCATATTCCGGACGACGCAGTTCGAATGGATAACCATCTTTCAGCCAGTTATCCGGTACTTCTATCTGATAGCCGTCTTCGATTTTCTGTTTGAACAGACCATAGTGATAACGGATACCACAGCCATATGCACAGTATCCCAGAGTTGCCAGGGAATCCAGGAAACATGCTGCCAGTCTTCCCAGACCACCGTTACCCAGTGCCGGATCCGGCTCCTGATCTTCGATCACGTTCAGATCAAATCCCAGCTCGTCCAGTGCTTCCTTTACTTCTTTATATGCAGTCAGATTGATCAGATTATTACCCAGGGCACGACCCATCAGAAACTCCATGGAAAGATAATATACGATCTTCGGATCATCTTTCTCATACTGTTTTTGAGTTGCCAGCCAGTTATCGATAATAACATCTTTTACAGCCAGAGAAACGGCCTGGAAGATCTGCTGTTGTGTTGCTTCATCGATTGTCTTACGGTAAAGCATCTTTACGTTTTCTTTGACCGCTTTTTTAAACTCTTCTTTTTTGAAATGACTGTCTAACATTGGAAACCTCCTCATTTGCAATGATATTTATAATGATACAGAAAGCAAACAGATCCTGTATCATGAAAAAGGGGCTGATACATTTGTACCCGCCCCCTGATCCACATACTTTGTTACAATTTGCTAATTGTAAAGGTACTGAATTTTCAATACAACTAATTCATTTTCTCAACTCCCAGTGTTACTTCCTGGGAATTGATATTCCAGGATTTTACATAACCCTGAGCAGTATCGGTAAGCAGCTTCTCTGCCAATACCTCTGCCTGAATCTCTTCCGCATGTGCCTTCATAATGTCTTCAATTACTTTGTTGTCTTTCACATACACCTGGATCTTATCCATTACTTCAAAGCCAGCTTCTTTTCGCATGGTCTGGATCTTGCTGATGATCTCTCTTACGAAACCTTCTTCGATCAGTTCCGGAGTCAGATTGGTATCCAGAACAACTGCGATATCGTTGTCAGACTCGGTTACATAACCTTCCATCTGTGCAGTTTCGATCAGCAAATCCCCTTCTGATAATACAACTTCATTACCGTCGATGTCAAGTTTTAACTCGCCGTTTGCACGAAGCTCAGACATGGCTTTGTTTCCGTCAAGTTCGCTTAATGCTTTACGGATACCGTTTAACAGTTTTCCGTATTTCGGTCCTACGGTCTTCAGCTGCGGTTTGAAGCTGTAAGAAATAAAGTTTTCGATGTTATCGGTGAATTTTACTTCTTTTACATTCAGCTCGTCTGCGATGATCGCGGTAAAGTATTCGGACAATCCGTACGGAGCTTTTACATACATGGCTGCGATCGGCTGACGGTTCTTGATGTTTGCAGTATTTCTGCAGGCACGGCCCATAACAACCACATTCAGCAGGTGGTCCATATTTGCTTCCAGATCTTTGTCGATCCATTCTTTGTTGGCAACCGGGAAGTCACACAGATGAATGCTTTCCGGAGCATCTTTATCGATGCTTCTTACCAGGTTCTGGTAGATATCTTCGGTCATGAACGGAATCATCGGAGCAGCAACTTTGGAGATGGTTACCAGAGAAGTGTACAGTGTCATATAGGCATTGATCTTATCCTGTTCCATTCCTTTCGCCCAGAAACGTTCACGGCTTCGTCTTACATACCAGTTACTCATATCATCTACGAATTCCTGCAGTGCTCTTGCAGCTTCCGGGATCCGGTAGTTGTTCAGGTTGTCGTCTACGGTCTGGATCACGGTATTCAGTTTGGACAGCAGCCATTTGTCCATAACGGACAACTTATCATAATCCAGGGTGTATTTTGTTGCATCGAACTCATCGATATTTGCATAGAGTACAAAGAACGCATAGGTATTCCACAGAGTACTCATGAATTTTCTCTGACCTTCCTGTACCGCTTTTCCATGGAAACGGTTTGGCAGCCACGGTGCACTGTTGATATAGAAGTACCAGCGGATCGCATCTGCTCCGTATGTCTGCAGTGCATCGAACGGATCTACCGCATTTCCTTTGGACTTACTCATCTTCTGACCATTTTCATCCTGTACATGACCCAGTACGATAACGTTCTGGTACGGAGCCTTGTTGAATAACAGGGTGGATTCCGCCAGCAGAGAGTAGAACCATCCACGGGTCTGGTCTACTGCTTCTGAGATAAACTGTGCCGGGAACTGCTGTTCAAAAAGTTCTTTATTTTCAAATGGATAATGATGCTGTGCAAATGGCATTGCTCCTGAGTCGAACCAGCAGTCGATAACTTCCGGTACTCTGTGCATCGGTTTTCCACATTCCGGGCATTTGATGGTGATGTCATCGATGTACGGACGATGGAGTTCTACGGTTTTTGCACGCTCGTCACCGCTCATCTCATACAGTTCTTCTCTGCTTCCCACGGAATGCTGGCATCCGCACTCACATTCCCAGATATTCAGAGGAGTTCCCCAGTAACGGTTTCTGGAAATACCCCAGTCCTGCACATTCTCCAGCCAGTCGCCGAAACGACCTTTACCGATGCTTTCCGGGATCCAGTTGATGGTATTGTTATTACGAATCAGATCATCTTTTACCGCTGTCATCTTGATAAACCAGGATTCTCTTGCATAATAGATCAGTGGTGTATCACAACGCCAGCAGTGTGGATATTCATGCTCGAATTTCGGTGCTTCGAAGAGTTTTCCTTCTTTGTCCAGATCCACCAGAACTTTCGGATCGGCATCTTTTACAAAGATATCTGCATACGGAGTTTCTTTGGTCAGATGACCTTTTCCATCTACAAACTGTACGAACGGCAGATTATAGTTGCGTCCGATACGGCTGTCATCTTCACCGAAAGCCGGTGCGATATGAACGATACCGGTACCATCGCTCATGGTTACGTAAGTATCACAGGTAACAAAATGTGCTTTCTTTTTCTGTTTTGCTGCTGCTTCGCCTGCGCATGCATACAGCGGTTCGTATTCTTTGTATTCCAGATCTTTTCCTGTATATTTCTCAAGAACTTCGTAAGCCGGTTTTTCTTCGTCTCCCAGTTTGCCAAGCACTTTGTCCAACAAAGCTTCTGCCATGTAATAGGTGTATCCGTCAGCTGCCTTTACTTTACAGTAAGTCTCATCCGGGTTCACACACAGTGCCACGTTGGAAGGCAGTGTCCACGGAGTTGTGGTCCATGCCAGGAAATAAGCATCTTCGCCGATCACTTTAAAGCGAACGATCGCGGAGCGTTCTTTTACGGTTTTGTATCCCTGAGATACTTCCTGTGCGGAAAGCGGTGTTCCACAGCGCGGACAGTAAGGTACGATCTTGAATCCTTTATATAACAGACCTTTGTCCCAGATCTGTTTCAGTGCCCACCACTCAGACTCGATAAAATTATCATCATAAGTTACATATGGATGCTCCATATCAGCCCAGAAACCTACCGTAGAAGAAAAATCTTCCCACATGCCTTTGTATTTCCAGACACTTTCTTTACACTGCTGGATAAATGGTTCCATACCATATTCTTCGATCTGTTCTTTTCCGTCCAGCCCCAGTTTCTTTTCTACTTCCAGCTCTACCGGAAGACCATGGGTATCCCAGCCTGCTTTTCTCGGTACCATGTATCCTTTCATGGTACGGTAACGTGGAATCATATCCTTGATGACACGGGTCAGTACGTGACCGATATGCGGTTTTCCGTTTGCTGTCGGCGGTCCGTCATAAAATGTGTAGGTTTCTCCCTGTTTTCTCTGTTCCATACTTTTTTCAAAAATATGATTTTCCTTCCAGAACTGTTCTGTCTTTTTCTCTCTGTCCACAAAGTTCAGATTGGTTGACACTTTCTGATACATCTCAGAATCCTCCTTTATTATTTTCAAAAGCGGTTTGTTATACTTCTTCCTGTAAATTCAAAAAGCCTTCGCCCCTGTAACAGGACGAAGGCTACATTACCATCGTTATACCACCTCTTACAATGTACGGGCTCTTCACCGATACACCTTCCCTTTAACGGCGGAACAACCGGCATCTCCTACTGCCCGCAGGTTTCAGAGTGCAACTCAGGAGTGATGTTCATCTGACCGACCGGCACCGGGCTTCCACCTCCCCCGGCTCGCTGAGGCTTTCAGGCACAGACTACTGTCTCCGTCTTCGTTTTTACTAACCCTCATTATATATACCTGCCAAAGCGGTTGTCAAGGAATTTTACTGTTTTTCAAGGGTAAATTTCGCTTTATTTGTTGTTGTACTGTCCGTACCGATAAAAATTTCGAAAATACCTGCTTCACTCTCAAAAATATTATTTTCACTCAGGAAACGAAGCTGTGGTTCCGTAATGGTAAATTCCACTCTTGCCTCTTCTTCCGGCTGCAGGGTAACTTTCCGGAAATCTTTCAGTTCTTTAACCGGTCGTACCACGCTTGCGGCAATGTCATGGAGATACAGCTGGATGGTTTCGGTTCCGGCACAGGTGCCTGTATTTTTTACGGTTACCGCTGCCCGGATGCTTTCTCCGTCTTTCATGCTGTCTTTGTCCAGAGAAACTTCCGAAACAGTAAATGTCGTATAGCTCAGCCCGTAGCCGAACGGATACAGCGGTGCGTTCGGGATGTCCAGATATTTGGAACGGAAACGATCCTTGTCTTTGCCTTCCACATGGGGACGGCCGGTGGCATATTCGTTATAATGAACCGGAACCTGTCCCACACAGTACGGAAAGCTCATTGGCAGTTTTCCGGTCGGATTGTATGCACCATACAGAACATCTGCGATCGCTCCGGCTCCCTCTGTGCCGGGCATCCATACTTCCAGAATGGCTTTTGCTTTCGCCTTGATGTCACGGATATCTAACGGACGTCCGGAGAACAGGACCACGACGATGTTGTCATTGACTTCTGCTACCCGATCCAGTAATTTCTGCTGAATCTCCGGAATCTGAATATTCGCATTACTGGTTGCCTCTCCTGACTGCAGACGGTCTTCACCGATACAGAGGATTACTTTTTTGGCTCCGGCTGCTGCCTTTACTGCCTCTTCCAACATCTGTGCCTCTTCCTGCGGTGTACAGGAAGATTCCTGTGTTCCCTCGGTGAATCCTTCCAGAACCACATCCTCGCCAAGCATCGGGGAACCCTGTGCAAAGACTACATTTTCTGCCAGATTTTCCTGTTTCAGCACTTCCCTGATTGTTTTTACATCTTTCGCCTCTCCGATGATCGACCAGGATCCCATCAGATTTCTGGTGTTTACATAAGGTCCGATATATGCTGTTTTTTCCGTTTTCTTTAGCGGCAGTATCTGTTCTTCATTTTTCAGCAGAACAAAGGATTTTCTTGCTGCTTCTCTTGCCAGTCTGCGGTGTTCTTCACATAGGATCACCTGTTTTTCCTTTTCTTCATCCGCATCTTTATACGGATGTTCGAACAGTCCCAGTTTATTTTTCAGCTCCAGTATCCGCATACAGCACTCGTCTATCAATTCTTCCGAAATCGTTCCTTCTTTCACCAGACGGCACAGGTTATCGCAGTAGATTCCTGTCATCATATCGATGTCCACGCCTGCTTCTACCGCCCTGATCGCAGCGTCTTCTTTATCTGCACAATAACCATGATAAATGGTTTCCTCAATCGCTGCCCAGTCTGAGATCAGCACTCCGTCAAATCCCATCTCATCACGAAGAATACCCCGCATCAGTTTTTTATTACCAGTGGCCGGAATTCCGTTTACTGTATTAAAAGATGTCATAACCAGCGCTGCTCCGGCATCAATTCCGGCTTTGTAAGAAGGCAGATAAAATTCCCGGAAAGTATGTTCGGATAATTCTACTGTATTATAGTCTCTTCCTGCTGTCGGTGCTCCATACCCTGCAAAATGTTTCACACAGGCTGCGATCTTATACTCATCACTCAGGTTTTCCCCCTGAAAACCTTTTACCATACTCTCACAGAAGAGTCCGTTCAGATACGGATCCTCACCGGTGGATTCCATCACCCGTCCCCATCTGGCATCACGCACCAGATCAGTCATCGGGGCGAATGTCACATGCAGACCACTGACGGATGCCTCTTTTGCTGCGACCGCAGCGCATTTTTCTGAAAGCTCCGGCTCAAAGGTTGCTCCCTGTCCCAGCGGAATCGGAAATACGGTTTTGTAGCCATTGATGATGTCCAGCATGAATAACAGTGGGATATGATGCGGATGTTTTTCCATGTAGGATTTCTGGATTTTTTTGACTGTCTCCGCACCCATCGATCCGATCACTGAACCGGACAGTTCGATATTTTCTTCGGTAAATCCCATCTCTGCCATCGGTCCTGTGATCACCGTATCATCATCAAAAAAACCACCGATCACCTGGCTCATCTGATTCACCTTTTCTTCCAGTGACATATCGTTTAATAAAGCGATTAACTGCTCTTTTGTCATCGTTCTTCTCCTTATTGCGTCTTTGTAGTATTGGTTTTATTCTCTATAAGTTTACATAATGTTATTCTTAAATATCTTACTGTTTCTGATCCAACCATATATTTTATATCCACTATATAACACTCTGCCACTGTTTTGCAAGTCCCGTTCAGATACATTTTCTGTTACTGTGTACTGTACCCATTTCTTACAATCCGACGGATTCCAGGTTTTTTGTCGTATTTTGTCAATGGCTGTGGTATAATAGTTGAAATCAGGGTCTGCAGACCCTGTATTTTATAATGCAAAAATGGAAATCAAAGGAGTTTTTTATGAACAATCGAAGATACCGTCATCGCCTTCTCGCGCTCTCGGCGTCTATTTTGCTGGGCCTGTCCGGTCTGTCTTCTTCTGCGGTTGATGCTGCAGAAGTTACTGTTGAGCAACCGGCAGCAGATACCACGGTTTCTCAGGACACGGGAAATCCATCCGCAGACACCAAAGAAGCGGCAGAAGGTCAGACCGAAGGCGAAACGACGGAACCGGAACGAATCGAACCGGATGCCTACTTTGAGCCAATCCAGTCCAATGACACCGCCAACTGGCCACAGGGGCCTGCCGTATGGGCAGAATCAGCCGTTGTCATGGATCTGGACAGCGAGACTTTCCTCTATTCCAAAAACATGGATGTCGCAAAGTATCCGGCCAGTATCACTAAGATTCTCACCACACTGATCGCGATCGAACATTCCCGTCCGTCCGAAAAAGTCACTTTTTCGGAAAATGCTGTCTACGGCATCGAACAGGGAAGTTCCAATATCGGGATCCGGCTTGGAGAAAACCTGACTATGGAAGACTGTCTGTACGGCATGATGCTCGAATCTGCCAATGAAGTCTGTGTCGCCGTAGCGGAACATATCAGCGGCAGTGTGGATGCATTCGTGGAACTGATGAATCAGAAAGCGGCTTCCCTGGGATGTACGAACACGCATTTTACCAACCCAAACGGTCTTCCGGACGAGAATCATTACACAACGGCACATGATATGGCGCTGATCGCACAGGCGGCATACAACAATGCAACGTTCCGCAAGGTCTGCCAGACGACTACCTACTGCATCGGAAAGACCAACAAGTGTGGGGAAGAGCGATGGCTGAGCAACCATCATAAGATGCTTCCGGACAGGGATTATACGTATGAGGGATGTACCGGCGGCAAGACCGGATTCACCCAGGCGGCGTTAAACACGCTGGTCACTTACGCCGAGCGGAATGGCAGACGGCTTGTATGTGTATCACTCCGAACGAACGGACGACAGATCTATACAGATACGGCTTCGCTGTTAGATTATGGATTCAATAATTTCCAGAATTATTCCATCTTCAACCGGAAAACCTGGGCAGATGCAAAGATGCTGTACCCGTCGCTGTACTTCGGACAGCCCGAGACAGTTGCAAATCTCCGCCCGACCTGCACGGTAACGCTGCCGGCCGGCATGGATCTGTCCTCTGTAGAAACCACCTGCAACCCGGGAGACGGAACCCTCTGCCGCAGCTATACATACAACCAGTATCCGGTAGGCTACGAATCCATCCCGGACACTGCGATCCAGGCACTGTTACACAGTGAACCCACAAACATCTGCAAAAAGTCCGGGAGCGCTGCTGCATCTGATCTCGGAAATTCTGCAAAAGAAACAGCTTCCGGTATTTTCCAGAAAGTACTCGCATTTGTCGCTCCTGTGGGCACGATAATCATCTCTGTATTTACAGCGGTTCCATGGTACTACTCCGTACTGGGCGGTATGCTGCTGCTGATTATTATTATGGAGATTGTGCTGGCAGTGAAGAAAAAGAAGAGACGGAAGAAGAAAAAAACAACAAAAAAGAAAACCGTAAAATAAAGAAACAGGCAGATATGAATTCATAAAATCATATCTGCCTGTTTCTTTGCATCGTATACCAATAATTATTTCTTATCCACTTTTCTTCTGCAATCTATTTTTCAATCGTTACCTGATTTACGCCAAGGATCTTTGAAATCATTGCATTCGGTATGTTTTCCTTTATCTATCTATCATAGAACGACAAATCTCTTTTTTCGTATTTTACACTCCGATTAAATCTCTTTCCCTTTCGTTCCAATCGCATGTACCACAAACGGAATAAACAGTGTGATCAGTGCTGCATAACCAAGGTAAGCATATCCTTTCTTGACAACTGTCATCAGACCGAACTGTGCGATCGCGAAAGCCAGAAAGGTAAAGATTGCAGTGAAGACTGCATTTCTTGCCAGATGACCTTTTGCTTTTTTCTCTTTGCTGTCCATGCGGCGTTCCATCGCGTTAACGCAACGGGTTACAATACCGGAGATCATGTTTACGGCTGTGGAGATAGCGCCGAGGATGATCAGGATCGAGATGATCGGTGTCAGGATACCGGCACCTACACCATTCTGTACCAGAACCAACATAGGAACAGATGCGGTTGCCAGCTCTGCCACGTAGGCGATGGCCAGCAGACCGAAGATGGAAAGTTCCATGGCCAGGAAGTTACAGATGAACATCCAGATGGCTGCTTTGTTGATCTGTTTTACATCGGTAACATCTTCCATATGCTGGTACATAACAGATACCGATGCCAGCTGGAAGAAGAAATACAGGACTGCGGACCACAGTGCCGGGCCGAATGCACCGGTCTCAGACGAGATCACCGGCATCTCTCCGGAAGTCATGCGCCCGATAGAGGCTGTGATATCACCCCACTGTGCGATGATATTCGGAACCAGTACCAGTACCAGACCGATGATGATCAGCACACTTAGAGTAGAAGCACATTTTCTTACTACATTGGTTCCATACAGAGCAATGAAGAAGATAAATGCTGCGATGATCAGTGTACATACCCAATATGGGATGCCAAACAGTGTCTGTAAGGTAGAACCTCCGGTTGCAAATGCTGCAGCGGATGCGGTACCGATCATGATCAGGTAACAGATCTCATACAGGTTGGACATCACGTGGCGGGTCTTACCATACATGCTGTCTGAAAAACTTCTGTAGTCGTATGTTTTGTGTTTGTATGCATAACGCATGCCATACCAGAAAAACAGTGCATATAAGCCCTGTGTGACCAGTGGCAGGATCAGACACCAGATACCGTAATTAATAAAGTACTGATAGATCTGTGCGCCGGATGCGAATCCTCCGCCAAACTGTGTGGTAAATGCCACGAACGCAAGTCCCATCGCCAGAGGCATCTTACTTTTATCGACCAGTAATGATTTTTTCTCACTCATATTTTCTTTCCCCCGATTTCCTTTATTGTCGGAATATTTCTGATTATTTATTGAATTCGATCACCTTACCCGGATTGAGGATCAGTTTATCATCAAACGCTAGCTTGATGGATTTGTACAGCTGGATCATCCGCGGTCCCACGAACTCTTCCAGGAATTCCAGACGGCCGTTTCCGATACCATGCTCTCCGGATAACTGTCCACCCAGTTCTTTGGACAGTGCGTACAGTTCTGTCAGACTGGCGTGGGTTGCTGCCTTCCACTCTTCATCACTCATCTCCGGTCCTCGAAGCATCTCGGTGTGGATGTTTCCGTCTCCACAGTGACCACAGGGCTCTACACGGATGCCATGGGCACTTGCGATCTTTTTCGCTGCCTTTACATACTCGGCGATTCGTGCTCTCGGAACAACCACATCACACTCTTCCTGTGCCACAGAATCCGCTTTCATGCCTTCCAGGATACCGCCACGCACACTCCATACCGCTCCGGCACGTTCCGGTGTTCCGGCGATCGCACAGTCCAGAGCTCCGTTTGCCAGTGCTGCCTCTGCAGCGGCTTCCACGGCACTGTCAAGTTCCTGCTTACTCGAAGCATCGTACATTACGATCAGAACTGCCTCACCCTCTTTCACCGGAAACATTTTGTTCAGGTTCCGCTCTACAATGTCTATCAATTCTCGCTCAAGGAATTCTATCGCAGTCGGTACAAACGGCAGTTCCAGTACCTTCGGAACCATGTCCGCACACTCTTCAAGGCTCTTAAACGGCATAACCAGCGTACAGGTGCAGGTCGGTGCCGGAAGCAGTTTTAATGTCACTTCCGTCAGGATACAAAGGGTTCCCTCGGAACCGATGATCAGGTCTTTCACATCATATCCAGTCGTATTTTTCACAACATTGGATGAAAAATTCATGATCGATCCGTCCGGCATAACTGCCTCGATACAGCGGACAAAATCTCTCGTCAGTCCGTAACGGACCGCTTTCATACCGCCGGCATTTGTAATGACATTACCGCCAATGGATGCAGTCTTTTCCCCCGGGTCCGGCGGGTAGAACAGTCCGCCTGCTGCGGCTGCCGCCTGAATATCAATCAACAGTGCACCCGGCTGGGCAGTGATCGTCTGATTCTTCCGGTCAATCGGGAAAATCTTGTTCATCCGCATGACAGATAACATGATACCGCCGTATTTGCAGGTAGCTCCTCCTGCCAGGCCGGTTCCCGCTCCACGGCAGACCACCGGGATATTTTCTTTATATGCATATGCCATAATGGCTGATACTTCTTCTTTGTTCACAACTTCCACGTACAGATCCGGCTGATACACGCCGTACTCCGGCATCTCATCCCGATAATATTCGCTGGCGATCTCCGCTCCCACCCATACACGGTCAGGCGCGGTGACAGAACGGATATAGTCACAATCCTGGGAAGTCATTTTCTTATAAGGGTATGCCATGACTTAGTCCTCCTTCTGTTTTTTTGCCAATGCTGTCAGTTCCGGGACAACCTGGTATAAATCATCTACGATACAGTAATCTGCCACACCGAAGATCTGTGCCTGTGGATCTGTGTTGATCGCTACGATACATTCCGATCCGTTCATACAGGAGGTGAACTGGATCGCTCCGGACACCCCGCAGGTGATGATCAGTTTCGGCCGCACGGTACGGCCGGACAGACCGATCTGATGCGCCGTATCGCCAAATCCGTTTTCCACCATCGGACGGGTAAAGGCCAGCTGACCGCCAAGGGCTTCTGCCAGTTCCCGGCACATTTCCACATCTTTTTCATTTCGTACGCCACGGCCTGCTACCACCAGCACATCCTCTTCTTCCAGGCTCTTGACTTTATCGATCACCTCAGAAGAAAGGATCTTGATTCTCGATTCTGCCATCTTTTCATTGACCGGACAGACAACCACTTCGCCGTGCGGGTTCGCTACCACTTCAGCTTTATCCATGACTTTATATCTCACCGTCGCAAACTGTGGTCTGGACTTTGTGATTCCGATCTGTGCCATGATATTGCCGCCAAATGCAGGACGTACCTGGATCATATCGGTATTTGGTTTGACATCCAGTGTGGTACAGTCTGCGGTCAGACCGGTATGGAAACGGGTCGAGAGCCGCGGTGCCAAGGAACGTCCCAGTGCGGTTGCTCCGATCAGTACAGAACTCGGTTTATTTGCCGCGATACAGTCTGCCACTGCATCTGCATAGCAGTCTGCCCGAAATCCTTCAAATCCCGGATCTTCATATACATACACATGATCCACACCATAAGGAAGCAGCTTCTCGGCATTTTCCTTCGTTCCTTCGCCGCCTACGATCACACAGTTGACTTCGTAACCGACTTTTCCTGCCATCTTTCTGGCTTCTCCCACAAGCTCGTAGGTCACCGGGTGGATCTCGCCACGCTCCTGTTCCACATAGATCAGGAAGTTTTTCCAGTCATCTTTGTTAAATGCTTTTGCTTTCTGCTCAAACTGTATGGCCTTCTCCGGACAGTTTCTCACACAGAGACCACACATACGGCAGCTTTCGCTGACTACGATTCCCGCTCCCTCTATGGTCAGCGCACCAAAAGGACATTTTTCCACGCAGATTCCGCAGAGACTGCATTTGTCTGCATCAAATTTCATAAATTCCATATGTATCTGTTCCTCCTATATGATCTTCTTTCCGGTTAAGATGGAAAAAAGTTCCTCTGCTTTTTCTTTTGCACTGCCTTCCAGATAGACCTGTTTTTCTCCTTCCGGCGGTGCAAACATACGCTCTACAGAGGTAGGAGATCCTACCAGACCATATCGGCTCAGATCCTGATCCGGCATATTCTCAAAGCTCAGGATACGGATCGGACGGTCTGCGGTTGCTTTTTTTAGCAGATAGGACGGCAGACGCGGTACACAGGTATCTTTGTCGATTGTCAGAAGACACGGATACGGTATCTCGGATATCTGAGATACACTGACCAGATCCTGACGGACCTGAATGGCTTTCTCATTCACATCCACGATCTCTGCCACCCATGCAACATGCGGAATCGTCAGATGTTCTGCAATCGCCGGTCCTACCTGTGCGGTATCGCCATCGGTTGTCTGTCTTCCGCAGATGATCAGGTCCGCGCCGCCGATCACCTGGATCCCCTGTGCCAGCGCATAAGAGGTGGCAAGCACATCGGCTCCTGCAAATTTTCTGTCAGAGAGTATCACCGCATCGTCAGCACCCATCGTATAAGCATCGCGCATCATTTCCTCTGCCTGCGGCGGTCCCATCGTCAGTACCGTTACGGTTCCTCCCACTTTTTCACGGATCTGAAGGGCTGTCTCCAGTGCAAACAGATCGTACGGATTCGTCCTGGTCTCCCCGGACATTCTTTTCATGGCACCGGTTTCCGGGTCAATATCTACTTTGGAACTGGCCGGTACCTGTTTCATACATACTACGATTTTCATACTTTCTACTTCTTTCTTTACTTTCTCGCTTCAACGCTTTAAACGGTTGTATTATTATAACATCATACTGTTAAATTGTCGAGGTTTTTATGGCAATTTCACAGATGGCTTCTTTTCTACTCTCACCACTCAGAAACATACACCACAAGATGCACAATGACAGGGCAGGCATTATTTATTCTTCACTAAATGAAATTTAAATAAAAAATTCCCGGACAGATGTTCCTCTTCAGGTTTGTCCGAGAATTTTTTAATATTATTTAAAGTAAATAATTTCCGCGATCGTACAGTTCATAAACGGCATACCGAAAGTATAGAGTTTCATGTAGAGTACCGCTCTGTCCATCAGCGGATGTTTTATTTTTCCTGGAAGAATTCAATTTCTTCTCCCACCGGTCCGTTGCAGAACGCCACACGAACCGGAAATTCCGGTTGGGACGGAATCACGATGTCTTTTGGCTCTACGGTGATCGGATATCCTGCCTCACGGACTGCCTTCACGCATCCATCCACATCATCCGTCTTCAATGCAAAATGCCGGATGCTTCCCTGGGGCAGCTGTCCCTCGGCATCGGTAAATACTTCCACAAGTCCTGCGCCTGTATCAAACATGAAACCTGCCAGTTCCGGTTCTCCCCAGGAACGGATCACAGGCATACCCAGCACTCCCTGATAAAATTCTTTTACTTTTTCGATCTCCGATTTTTCGCATCGGATACATACATGATGAATTCCCTGTACCAACATATTATTTTTCTCCTTTCTTACGGGCCCGTCTTTTTCTTTTGATTTCTTCTTTTTTGGTCCGTATCTCCATGGCTTCCTCTTCCGTGGTATATTTCATGGTCTTTACCGCAAAGACTCTGCCCTGCTCCGTCTTCTTCATCCGGATCTTGCCCTTCATCCAGCCATGTACCGGACAGTACGCCAGGCAGTAATAATTCTTCTGCCCCGCCGCAAACCACCGGATCTTTTTGCGGATATTTTTTCTGCACAGATGACAGCGGCTGCTGGTGATCTCCTTATCCGCCATGGCTTCTTCTTTGGAGTCAAATTCCCGGGAAATAAATTTTTCATACCCCGGATAAAAGACTTTGATCTCTTCTTCCTTTCGTTTCGGATTCTGATAGCAGTCAATGGAATAAAACGTGTCCACGATCTCGCTTCGGAGCCGCATCAAAACCTTTGCCGTATACCAGGAATCCGCCAGTGCCCGGTGAAATTCCTGCTGTTTTTCTATCTCCAGTACATCCACGGCATATTCCAGAGACCTTCTGCTGTCTCCGTCCTCCCGGTCGATACTGAATAATTTTTGCACATCCAGATAACGGATCGGTCCTTTTAAAAGCTGCAGGATGCCGTAGTATTTCATGTTTCGCTGCAGTTCCAGCAGATCGGAATTGCCCCAGCTGCAAAAAAGGGCATCCTCACCGCACCATTTCAAGAATTCTTTGACAGCACGGTAAAAAGGAATCCCTTCCCGTTCCAACAGTTTCATATCCATCTGGATGATCTCTCTGGTACGGTGATGAAGTTTCTTATATACCCGCGGCTGTATCAGTACCTGATACTGGTCTATGATCTGTCGCTCACTGTTCAGTTTTACTGCTCCGATCTCAATAATCTCAAAGGGAATTCTTTCATTTTCCTGGCCTTTTCCGTAAGGACACTGATTCCACTCCAGATCAAAGACAATATAATTCATAAGTGTCGTTCCTTCCTTTTTCCTCTATCTGCAAGTATAATGTATTCTTTCTGTATGGTCAACCTGTTGTTACAGGATGTTGCGGTCACTCCATTCACAGCAGCTACAGAATTTCTCTGACCCTGCACACAGTATTTTCATTTGATTTTTCTCCTTTTTTTTCCATACTAAGTTCAGAAAAATATATGTTATCCATAACCGGAGGTGTATGTTTTATGCGATTACTGATAGCAGAAGATGAAAAATCCCTGTCCCGGGCTCTGGCTGCCAGATATTCAGGAGCAGACAAAACACCTGACTTTCCTGACCAATAACCTGATTACACTCTCCCGGATGGAAGAGGAACGCACCCGGCTGCAAATGATCGATTTCCCATTCTCGGACGTGGTAGAAGAAACCGTGAAGTCTTTCCAGGCTCTCGCCCGCACACAGAACAAGACTTTTGAAACCTCGATCCAGCCGATGATCTCCCTGTACGGAGACGAAAAATCACTCACACAGCTGGTATCAATTCTGTTAGATAACGCGATGAAATACTCCACTCCGAAAGGCGAGATTTCCCTTCGTCTTGAAAAAGCAGGAAACAACGTGAAACTTTCTGTATACAACACCGCCGACTCCATCAACCGTGAACAGCTGCCACACCTGTTCGACCGTTTTTACCGGACAGATAAGTCAAGAAGCTCCCGGACCGGTGGCTACGGTCTCGGACTCTCCATTGCCGCTGCCGTGGTCAATACCCATAAAGGAAAAATCACAGCAACCACGCAGGATGAACACTCTCTGCTGATCGCTGTGACGCTTCCGTTGAAGACGCAAGGACGCAAGTAAATGCAATAATACCAGCTGTCGTGCCAGATTTTTAATTCTCTTATCTGACAGGCAACTGGTATTTTATGATTTTTCGTAACTATTCAGTAGCCACTGTCCCGCAAGGTGTTTTGACATGAATATGTCAAAATCCCGAGACATACAAGCCAAAATGCCATCACCGAAGGTGATTTACGCGAGCAACGAGTCAAAGTCCGTGCTTGCACGGAACCTTGAGGAGTGCCGCGATAACGATAAAAACTCGCAAAGCGTGTTTTTATCGTTTAAATGCATTTTGGCTCGTAACTGTGAAGGTACTGAACAGTTACGATTTTTCAGACACGCTCTAGTTCCTCTAAGAACCGTTCCCCATATTTCTCATACTTCGCCTCACCCACGCCGGACACCTCCAGCATGGAAGCCCGGTCGGTGGGTTTTTTCACGCACATATCAATCAACGTTTTATCACTGAATACGATATACGGCGGCACTTTCTGTTCTCCGGCGATCGTGAGGCGAAGCTGACGCAGCCGCTCAAATAACTGCCAGGAGGCAGCATCCAGATCTTCCGTAAGCCCGGCGCGTTTCCGGATCTTTTTCCCGCTGCCATCCGTTTTCGTCTTTTTCTCCTTTGGTTTTGAGAATTTCATCACGATCTTCTCATCCTCCTCCAGAAAATCCTCGCCCTTTTCTTCCAGATGAATCAGCGCATATTTGTCCGGTGTCGCCCACAGATACCCCTGTGCCAGAAGTTCCCCGATGATCTCCTTCAGGCGCGGCTCGGTAATCTGTTTCTGTTTTCCATAACTTTCCAAAGCTTCCAGCCCATACGATTTTACTTTCGCATTCTGACTTCCCCGGAGAACCGCGGCGATCGTTCCTGCACCGTAATTTCTCGGCAGTTCCGTGATACATTCCATAATATCCCGGCAAATCTCCGTCACATCCTCCTCCACATACTCATGGAGGCAGTTCGAACAGTTTTCGCACCGCCTCGGACCTTTCTCACCGAAATATTTCAGGATAAAACCACGCAGACAGTCCTTTGTCGTGCTGTAAAACGTCATCATCCGCAGACGCTCGGCATCCCGCTCCCGGACTGCTTCCGTCTCTTCCCTGTCCATATCCTCACGCAGATCCTTTTCCTCTAACAAAAACTGATTGATCCGGACATCCTGTGGGGAATACAGCAGGATACATTCTGCCCGCTCCCCGTCACGCCCGGCTCGTCCCGCTTCCTGATAGTAATTTTCCATGCTCTGCGGCATATTATAATGTACCACATACCGGACATTTGACTTATCGATCCCCATACCAAATGCATTCGTCGCCACCATCACCGGCTTTTCATCAAAAATAAAAAGATCCTGATTGCGCTTTCTCTCTTCCGCAGAAAGCCCCGCATGATATCTGGTCGCCGGTATATCTTCCATCTGTAACATCGTACATACCTCTTCCACATTCTTTCTGGTCGCACAGTAAACAATCCCGCTCTCCGTCCGGTGTTCCTTCACATAATCCAGCAACTCCGCCTTCTTATTCCCTGTCCGCACCTCAAAATAAAGATTCGCCCGGTCAAACCCCGTCACCAGCACCTTCGGACTCCGAAGCCCCAGCACACACAAAATATCGTCCCGCACCTGCTCCGTTGCCGTCGCCGTAAACGCACTCACCACCGGCCGCACCGCCAGCTGATTCACAAACTCCACAATATTCAGATAACTCGGCCGGAAATCCTGTCCCCACTGGGAAATACAGTGTGCCTCATCCACCGTCACCATACTGATCTGCACCCTCTGTGCAAAATCAAGAAACAGCGGCGTCAACAACCGTTCCGGTGCCACATAAATAATCTTATACCGCCCCTGCACCGCATATTCCATCGCCTTATAAATCTGACCTTCAGTAAGCGAACTGTTAATATACGCCGCATGAATCCCGGCCTCATTCAACGCCCGCACCTGATCCTTCATTAAAGAAATCAACGGAGAAATCACAACCGTAATCCCCGGCAAAAGCAACGCCGGAACCTGATAACAAATCGACTTCCCCGCCCCCGTAGGCATAATCCCCAGAACATCCCTCCCGGATAAGATCGCCCTGATCAGATCCTCCTGCCCGTTCCGGAACCCGTCATACCCGAAATATCGTTTCAATACTTCATACATATCCATATATTATTTTACTTTTCCTTTCCTACACTAAAATCCGATTTTTAATTTTTTGAATTCGCTGATTTTTCTTCGGATTCCGTTGATTTTCTGCTGATTTCACATCAGATTCCTGGTCCCACTTTATCACAAAGAACGGCTCAAAGATACAGGAAATCGTTGCTTCTACTAGAGCGTGTTTGAAAAAGGCTTTTCGTAAGCTGCGAGTCCCAGTTTGTGGGGAATTTTATCCGAATGAGGGCGGCGTAGCGGGCTACGGCAACCGAATAAGGGTAAAATATACCGCAAAGTGGGGCTTGCAGATTGCGGAAATGATTTTTCAGACACGCTCTAGGTAACTCATCTCACCTTCCCGCCGCCAATATCCAGAAAGCCCACACTGACCCGGTAAGGCCAGACAGCCTTTTGCTGGCGCTCTTAGCCAGGATGAGATCCAGTCCTTAGAAGAACTTGACAGTGAGCGGCTCTCCGCGAACTGGCATAATAGTTCTTCTTAGGACTTAGCTCAGCTTGGCGTTGCCAGCGGTTGTCTGGCCTTACCGGGTCAGTGCGGGCTTTCGTCTGTGCAGCCAGTCTTTCGTCCATGCAGGCAATATCTCACTTTACCAACTCCTGCCTTTCATCAAACCAAACCCGATCCCCTTCATTAATATCTCTGTCATACAACATCTGATCCCTCTGCCGAACGATTTTTACATCCCCGTCCTCGTCCTCCAGCCGAACCACTGCCATCACCGGATCTCCCTCTTTCCGCTCCTCGCAGCCAAACTCCACATCTTCCTCTATCCGTACCACTCTATAATTCATAATCCGTATTTTCCCTATATTAAAACCCTTAACTATTTATTATTCATATGCTATAATATCACGCCCCCAACCCCTTTACAAGAAAGAATCTAAACACAGCAAACCACAATTATGAGAAACACGCTTTGCGAGTTTCTCAAGTTATCGCGGCAGTCGCCAAGGTCTCATGCAAGCATGGACTTTGGCTCGTTGCTCGCGCAAAAAAAGTACGAACCATACCGCTTACTTTCAAACGATACACTTCGCACTTCTCTTCTTAGCATTAATCTTATATAAACGTAACTGTTCAGTACCTTCACAGTTACGTGCCAAAATGCATGTAAAATCACCTTCGGTGATGGCATTTTGGCTTGTATGTCTCGGGATTTTGGCATATTCATGCCAAAACACCTCGCGGTACAGTGACTACTGAATAGTTACATATAAAGTATCCGCAAGCCTCAGAAAAAATACTCCTCCGAATAAATCCTCAGATCCTCTTTTTCCCAGACTCCGCTTTCCACATGAAAACTGTTCAACACCGGATACTCCGCCATCAACGACAAAATCAGATAACTGGCCTTCGAATCAAACGCCAGCCGGATATCTTCCACCGACGGCCGTGACGGAGAAGACGGATGAGAATGCCAGTTTCCCAGCGGTTTTAACCCACTGGCGCGCATATCCTTGATTGCATTCATCTGATCTCTCGGATCCAGCGTAAAGTGATCTTCCGCATGATCCTTATTCTCCAGAAAATACACCTTCTGGATCTCTCTTCCCTCTTCTGTTTCCACCCCGGCGAGAAGACCGCAGGCTTCCTCCGGAAGATGTTCCTTTGCATAATTTACAATCTCATCATAGAGATGATCTCTCATTCTTATAATCGCCATAACTGTCTCCTCTTCCCATTCTGCCTTTTCTGTTTCCTCTGCTTCTGCCCGGAAACACCAGGCACTCCGGGAAGCTGATATTGATATTCTTCATTACTGCTCTTCTCTCGTCGCAAACCGCCCTGCTGTCTCCTCGCAGACTTCCTGCTCGTAATCGATCGGCTCCAGGATCGTCGGGTTATCTCCGCATACCGGGCACTTATGTGTATCTTTCGGCAGTTTGATCTTGTGGAACTCCATCGTCAACGCATCAAACGTCAACAGAGAACCTGTTAAAAGATCTCCGACACCTATCAGATACTTGATCGCTTCCATCGCCTGTAAAGATCCGATGACACCACCCATCGCTCCGATAACACCTGCCTGTTTACAGGTCGGAACGGCATCTTTTGGCGGCGGATTCTTGAATACACAACGGTAACACGGTCCCTGCCCCGGTACATAAGTCATCAGCTGACCTTTGAAACGGATGATTCCTGCATGAGAAAATGGTTTTTTCTCCAGGACACAGGCATCGTTGATCAGAAATTTTGCCGGGAAATTATCCGTTCCATCAATGATAAAATCATACTCCCGGATCAGTTCCCGGATATTGGATGCATCCACGAACATCCGGTAAGTTTTAACCTCTATATCCGGATTCATGGCGTTCATAGTCTCTTTCGCTGATTTTACCTTTGCTTTTCCGATATCTGCGGTACTGTGGATAATCTGTCTTTGCAGATTGGAAAGATCCACCTCGTCCGCATCCACGATACCGATGGTTCCCACGCCGGCTGCTGCCAGATACATGGCTGCCGGTGCACCAAGACCACCGGCTCCGATGATCAGTACTTTGCCTTTCAGGAGCTTCTTTTGTCCTTTCGCACCAACTTCTTTTAAGATGATGTGGCGGGAATAACGCTCGATCTGTTCATCTGTCATTGCCATTTAGCATCCACCTCCCATGAAGTACAGGAACTCTACATTGTCTCCCTCTTTTAACACGGTAGACTCTTTATCCTCGGTTGCAATAAATTCTTCATTGATAGAAACGGTTACATATTCCGGCATCTCTACATTTTCCTGCTCGATCAGCTCCGGCAGTGTCAGTCCGTCTTTTACTTCTTTTTTCTCTCCTGCTACTGTGATAACCATGTCTTTTCTCCTTTATGTCTCTCTATACTCTCTTCAGATCTGTTCTTCGATCCAGCTGTTTAAATCTACCTGTTTCAGTGCACCCACTTTCCGGTCTTTTTCCTGTCCGTCTTTAAAGAGAATCAGGGTCGGATTAGACTGCACTTCATACTGCTCAGCCAGTTCCACATCAAAGTTTGTATTTACCTTATATACTTTGATTTTATCTTCATAATCATCTTCCGCATTTCCTAAAACCGGCGCCAGTTTTTTGCACGCCACACAAGAATCGGAATAAAAATCCACCAGAACCGGAAGCGATTCGTTCAATACTTTCTCTTCAAAATCTGCTTTGCTTACCCGTACTGCCATTATTCTTCCACCTTTCTTACATACATGGTGTAAGTGCCGTCTTCATTGTCGGTTAATTTCAGTACTTTATGTCCTTCTTCTTTCATGCTTCGCGGAACATTCTGTACCGGTTCCCCGTCGTTCATGCGAACAGCCAGGACCTCTCCATCCTCCAGTTCTTCGATGGCAACTTTTGCCTTTACGAATGTCAGGGGGCATACTTTATCGGTAATATCAACCTCATCGTTCACTTCAAAATCTAATTCAGCCATGATGGTTCTCCTTTCACTGTCCCTTGTACGCTTCTTTCAACTGCTTGCGGAAATCTTCCTCTCCCACACGCTGCAACGTCTTACGAAAACGTTCGCTTGGATTTGCATTTTTCTCAAAGAAAGTGATCGCCGCATCGGTCACACGAAACAGGGTTTCCTTGTCCGGGATCAGCGGAAGCAGTTCTTCTCCTTTGTAGATGTTATTTCCGAAAGTTCCGCCAAAAGATACGATATATCCCGGAGTTCCCTCCCATGCATCCACCGGGCAGCTCTTGACACAGCGACCGCAGTGATTACATTTCTCTGCATCCAGCTCTACTTTACCGTCCACCATTTTCAGTGCTTCCTGGCGACAGGCTTTCACACACACGCCACAGGAGACACAGTCGTCTTCTTTGTATGCGATGTTCATACCACCTTTGATTCCCACATCATTTTCTTCGGCTTTCAGACAGTTATTCTGACATCCGGTAACACCGAATTTGAACTTATGCGGAAGTTCCCGTCCGAAATATCTGGCATCCAGTTCTTTTGCCAGTGTGTAGGTGTCGATACATCCGCTGGGACAGACTTCCGATCCCTGGCAGGCTGTGATGGTACGGACACGCGGTCCGCACACGCCGGTTCCCACACCGCCTTTTGCCAGTTCTTCTTTTACCTCGGCAAGTTCTTCCACTTTGATAAACGGAATCTCGATTCCCTGACGGGATGTCATATGTACATAGCCGCGGCCGTATTTTTCTGCTACTTCCGCCACTTTTTTGATATTTTCTGCTGTCAGGTTACCACCGATCACGGCCAGTCGCAGGGAACCGTAACCTTTCTGTTTTTGTCTCATATAACCGCCCTTTTTTAAGGCTGCGTAATCTACTTTTTGTGCCATCGTTCTCTCTCCTTTACCTTACAGCTGTCCGATCTTTTCGATCGCCTGTGCAAAATCTGCTTTCAGATCTTCGATATCTTCGATTCCCACACTCACCCGGATCAGATCTTCGAAAACACCTGCATCTTCTTTTTCCTGTTCTGAACTGTGAAGACTGATCGTGGATCCCGGATGGATCACCAGTGTCTTCGTATCCCCGATATTGGAAAGTGTGTATGGGATTTTCAATGCATCAATCAATGCAAATGCATTTTCCTTACTTCCCACCCGCAGGGTCAGGATCGCTCCGTATCCTCTGGAAAACTGTTTTTTAGCACTCTCATACCAGTTGCTGCTTTTCAGTCCCGGATAGTTGACAGTAACAGACGGATACGTCTCTTCCAGCCACTGTGCAAGTTCCAGCGCATTGCTGCACTGCCGCTCCATCCGCAGTCCCAATGTCTCCATCCCGATCAGATTCAGATACGCGTTCATCGGTGCCAGACATGCACCGGTGTCACGGAAAAGGCTGTTTCGGAGTCTTGCAATATAAGCCATCGGGCCAAATTTTTTGTAAGCTGCAATCTGCGGATACATCTCGGAATCCCATTGAAATCTTCCACTGTAAGTAAGAATACCGCTGATCGAATTGCTGCTTCCGTTGATGTATTTGGAAGAAGAATTGACCACGATATCTGCACCATGTTTTAGTCCCTGGAAAAGGTACGCTGTTGCTGTCGTGTTGTCCAGGATCAGTGGAATCTTATGCGCATGTGCAATTTCTGCCAGTCTTTCCACATCGGTCACATCCAGACAGGGATTGCCGATCGTCTCTGCAAAAAGCAGGCGGGTATGTTCGTTGATAGCTCCCTCGATCGCTTCCCAGTCATTGTTTTTTACATACCGGGTTTTGATACCAAATTCCTCGATATCACGAAACAGATCGATGGATCCTCCGTAAAGACTTGCAGAAGAGACAATCTCGTCCCCGCTTCGCACAATATTTAAAATGGCGTTCATGATCGCCGCCATACCGGAAGCGCAGGCGATCGAAGCCATGCCGCCTTCCAGTTTTGTGATTCTGTTTTCAAATGCGGTTACTGTCGGGTTCCCTACACGGGTGTAACAGTAGCCGGGAGCTTTATTTTCAAATATTTTTTCCAGATCTGCGGCTGTGTCCTGTTCGAACGCACTGCTTTGATAGACCGGGGGAAGGGTTGCTCCGTTTGCCTCCCGAACCACTCCTGCATGGAGAAGGTCTGTATTAAAACGCATACGCTTATTCCTCTCTCACAGTAACGCTCTAGGATCATCCTGCGGAACGTTACTTTTTATTTCAAATATTCAGCCACCGCTGTTGCTGCGTTGGCTCCGTCGGAAACCGCTGTCACTACCTGGCGCAGTTTCTTTGTTCTGACATCTCCGGCCACATACAGTCCTGCCAGACTGGTTTCTCCGGTTTCGTCTGCTTTCACATAGCCTGCCGGGTCCAGTTCCACCAGATCCTTTACCAGTGCCGTCTGCGGAACCGATCCGAAGGCTACGAATACGCCATCTACATCGATCACTGTTCCGTCTTCCAAAGCAACACCTGTCACTTTCGCTTTTCCGGTGATTTCTTTCACCTGATGTTCCAGTACAAACGTGACATTCTCTTTTTCTTTCAGTTTTTCTACTGTAACGACTGCGCCACGAAACTCTTTTCTTCTGTGGATCACATACACCTGCTCCGCCAGACCTGCCAGATAAGCGGCATCATCCAGTGCGGTATCTCCGCCGCCGAGCACGGCAACTTTTTTGCCCCGGTAAAAGGATCCGTCGCAAATCGCACAGTAGGAAACGCCTTTTCCCACATATTCTTTTTCTCCCGGAATATCAGCCCTCCGTGGGGATGCTCCCGCTGCATAGATCACGGTCTTTGATTCGATCACAGAACCGTCTGAGAAGGTCATCTGAAACTGTCCGGACTCTTCTTTTTGGATCCTGGTCACTTCCTGTTCCAGAAATTCAACTTCGAGTTTTACGGCATGTTCCCGGAATGTCTCTCCCAGATCATACCCGCTGATTCCCGGCAGTCCCAGATAGTTGTCTACCCGACCGCTCTCTGCGATCTGTCCGGTTCCTTCATATTCTTTTTCTATCAATATAGCTGACAGGTTTGCCCGCTTCGCATAGATCGCTGCGCTTAAACCTGCCGGGCCGCTGCCGATGATACTTACATCATATACCATATCTTTCGTTTCCTTATTATTCTTCTTTCAGATCGCCCTTCTTTACAGAAGCCACGCAGAAGTCCAGTCTCTCTTCATCACTGTCTTCGTCATCCCCATTCATGCCTGTTACGCTGGATCGGTTCGGATCCACCCCTGCAACTACAGTTACCTTTCCGGTTCCTGCTCCTTTAGATGCTCCCGGTACACGGAAGGTTTCCACATCCAACGGCTCAATAGATACTTCTTCTGCATGTGTTGCCTGCGGTACCCATTCGTATGGTGTGCGGTATGCACGGTAAACCATGTTCATCTTGAAGTTTCCGCCGATATTTTTAAAGTAAGGGTTCACATATTCCCATACGATCTCATGTTCCGGTGTCACTTCGATCAGATGTCCGTCTGATCCTTCGGTGATCAGTGTGTTGCCGTTTGGCAGTCGCTGTGCGGAACTGATGTAGGAGCTGTAGAACTTGGAAGCATCGGTAAATAACAGGTTTCCTGCTTCCAGTGGGGTGTACTGCCAGATGATCTCCAGTGTGATCGGATCAAATTCCAGAACACGGGAGTAATCTCTGTGTGCGTTGTTGTTACCGGTCGGTGCGGACGGGTTTGGATTACCGTAACCACCTTCACCACCGTTATCGAATACCAGCAGATTACCTTCTCCCGGCAGACCCTTCGGAATCATGTGGAAATGATGCTGGCCGATGATCCATCCCAGTTTGCGAAGCTCTTTCGTTTTAGAAAAATCAGGTCCGATCTGCCATACGATTTCTCCGGTTTTCTTGCTGATGATCGCCAGAATATTTGCATTTCTCGCATCAAAGATCAGGTTGTCCGGATGGAATCTCTCATCTCCCGCATCGTACCATTTGTTCTCTCCGAGAACAGATACGCAGTTAATGTGCATCCAGTCACCACCGGCTTCTCCGTGAAGTCCCGGATTACGGAACAAAACATTTTTTGCAGCTTCATCAAAATCAAATTCTTCAAAATGATCAGAAGCACGCCAGCTCCACAGAATATTCCCTTCCCAGTCTACTTCGATGATCTTGTCATCGATCAGTTTTTTATCGGAAATCTCATGATTGTATACATTTTCATGGGTCAGGATGATGGTATTTCCACTGTCGGTTTTCGTTTCGCCGCCCGGATAATAATATCCGACGGTATTTCCTTCTCTCTGGTAATCGTGATGCTGTCTTGCCTGCCAGGTCGGTTCCTTTCCCGGATCTGCGATCAGTTCCGTGTGATCGAATTTCCAGACGATATTTCCATCATAATCCACCTGCACCAGATCCAGCTGATCCTGATATGCATATTTTCCACCACGCTCTCCGGTAGTTCCCATTACATACCCACCCGGAAGGATCTTGTTCGGAAATCCGCCAAGGCCTGCCCACAGATTCACTTCGTTTCCGTTCATATCGATCAGAAGTGCTCCTTTTGCGGATGGATAAATTGTGTATCCGTTATACGCTTTCTCTTTGTTATATACTAAAACTCCTGTTGGAAATACAGTTGGATAACCCATATTCTTTTACCTCCTGTGGTCTGCTTTTTATGCCAGTTTTTTAATCTCTTCCTGAATGATCAGCGGATGAACCTCACCCACCAGTCTGTTTTTTATCTCTCCGTTTTTGATAAACAGCAACGTCGGTACTGCCGAGATATCAAATCTGCTCTGTAACAGTGCTTCCTGATCAATATTGCATTTTCCGAAGAATACATCGTCTCCTTTTTCTTCGGAAAGTTTATTTAATGCACCCGCCAGCTTCTTACAGTGGCTGCATGCGGTGGTGTAGAACTCTACAACCACCGGTTTGTCTTTATTGATTTCCTGGTCAAAATTATTTACGTTCAGTTCCTGTATCATAACTGCGGTTCTCCTTTGTCTCTTATTCGATAGTCACATTATCCGGAAATGCGATTTTGGCCACATCGGTGTTGATAAAATCGCGGATATTGTAGTCTTTCGGGAAACTTCCGTGTTCAAATCCCCATTTTTCGATATCTTCCAGATGTGTCGTTGCTTCCTCGGAAAATCCAGGCTCAAAGCTGTAGTTTTTCCAGTTTTCTTTAAAATCTTCTGCTTTCAGACCAAGTTTGTCTGCCAGGTATTCTGCAGATTCATCCAGATGATCGTTGATATACTGCGTACTTTCATCGACAGCCTGCAGGAACTTTGCAAGAGTGTCTGTATTTTCTGAAATATATTTGTCGGTTGACAGGAAGTAGGATCCGGTCTGAATACCGATTTCCTGGGAAGTTGCCACCTGTACCCAGCCGGCTTCTTCGATATACTTTGCTTCGGAACCGTTGGCATACACAGCGGATGCACCGCCTTTCTGGATCAACGCCAGTCTGGTCTGAGAAGAATCGGTGTTGATCAGGTTCTGTTTGCTCTCATCCAGACCCAGATATTCGATGCACTTACTTGCATAATAGTATGTTACCGTTCCTTCCTGGTACATGAATCCTGCGGAACCATCCAGGCTCTTCGGATCATCTGCGTATTTCGGATCTACATACAGACCACCGGACAGGGCCGACTGACCACCGGAGATCTGAGAAAAGATCTGCAGGTTTGTAGCATCCAGGGTATTTCCCAGACGATTGACTGCTGCATAATCTGCCATCATTCCGATGTCTGCGGTTCCGTTGACTACCGCATCGATGGTATTGATACCGGCTACAAACTCTGTCGTCTGTAAGTCAATGCCGTATTTTTCAAAAATCCCCTGCCAGAGACCAATTTCTGTCGCATACTGATCAAGCTGACCGGTCATCACTGCATCTCTCACGGTCACCAGATCTCCACCGGATGAAGATGCATCGGAGGATGCTGTTTTGTCTGTTGTCTGTGTGCTGCTATTTCCGCATCCGGCAAGTGTTCCAAGAACAAAAACTGCTGCGGCTGCCAAGCTGATGATTCTTTTTTTCATAATAATGTTTCCTCCTCTTTCTAAAGCTGTTTTATGGTTTCCGCGAAACTGCTTTCTCCTCATATCGCAATCTCGCAGGTATTTTTCTCTTCCGGATTCCTACGCTTTTCTCACTCCGAAATGTTTTAAGAATGTACAACCGAAAAGCTGAAGCAGACGGTCTGCAACGAATCCGATCAGTGCCAGGGTAACGATTCCTGCAAACGCCCAGGCTGTTTTGTAGTACATCTTGGAGCTCTGGATCAGATATCCAAGACCGTCGTTGCCAACCAGCATCTCTGCCGCGATCACACAGATGATACTGCTGCTGAGTCCCAGCCGGATACCGGTGAAGATATTCGGAACTGCGGAAGGCAGTACCACGGTGAAAAACACTCTCAGCCGGCTGGCGCCCATACAGGATGCAGCCTCCATCAGAGAATGATCGGTAGCAACCACTCCTGCGATCGTATTGACCAGCACCTGGAAAAATGCTGCATACAGGATCAGTGCTACTTTGGAAGTATCATCCACACCAAACCACATCAGAAACAGAGAGGTCAGTGCGATGGCCGGGATAAAACGAAACAGGCTCAGGATCGGTTCTACGATCCAGCGGATCGGTTTGAAATGTCCGACCACCAGTCCGACCGGTACGGCAATAACTACCGCCAGTCCCCAGCCTTTCAGTACACGGCTTACGGATGCTGCAATGTCCACCCACAATGTGCCGTTGCTTACCAGTTCCTTGATCGCTGTCCAGGTCTCTGCCGGACTTGGGAGGAAGATCTCATCATACTGTAAGGATCCCAGTCCCCAGAACAGAAAAACGATCAGCCAGGAGACGATTCCTGTTTTGATAACCTTCAGAGGCAGATCCCAACTGCCTGTCTTTTTTGTATTTGCTGTCTGCGCTGCCATGGCTTTCTGCCTCCTTCCTAGATATAGTACATGCTGGATACATCCAGTCCTTTGTTTGTCAGTGTTGTTGTCGTCTTATCATCAAAGACATACATCTGATTGATGACTACCCATACTTTGTCGCCGCTCTTTAACGGTCCGTTGACCAGCGGTGAATTCGTTCTCAGTGTGATGCCCCGGATATTTAACAGTACCTCAAAGTAATTACCCCGGAAAATACTCTGTTCTACGGTAGCATGTTCATAGATCGAACTTTCTTCGGTTATATCTTTCGGGTTCTTGATCTCTACGAATTCCGGTCGGATGATCGCTTTCGTATCCGGTCCGATCGAATCAAATCCTTTTAATTTTCCATAATCTTCAATGATCGAAGATTTTCCGATAAACTGTGCCACAAACGGTGTCTTCGGATGCAGGTAAATCTCCACCGGATCTCCCATCTGTTCTACGCGGCCCTCGTTGGTGATGATGATCTCATCCGCCACCTCGATCGCCTCGTCCTGGTCATGTGTTACGAAAATACTGGTAATTCCGATCTTATCGATCGTCTCTCTTAACCAGGTACGAAGTTCCTGTCGAACTTTCGCATCGATTGCTGCAAACGGTTCATCCAGAAGCAGTACTTCCGGATTCGGTGCCAGTGCTCTTGCAAGTGCGATTCGCTGTCTCTGACCACCGGAGAGCTGATCCGGATATCTCTTTTCCAGCCCCGGAAGCCCTACCAGATCCAGCAGCTCGGTTACTCTCTGTTTGATAAATTTCTTATCTTTCTTCTGGATCTTTAACCCATAAGCGATGTTGTCATATACCGTAAGATAAGGAAATAATGCGTAATTCTGAAATACGAATCCGATTCCTCTCTGGCTCGAAGGAAGATCGTTTACCACATTTCCGTTGATACAGATATCTCCGGAATCCTGATACTCCAGCCCGGCAAGCATTCGGAGGATCGTTGTCTTTCCACTTCCTGACGGTCCGAGAAGACCAACCAGTTTTCCTTTTTCGATTGCAAAGTTCACATCTTTCGATGCCTGAAAATCACCGAAGGATTTATTGATATTTTTTAATTCAATATACATAGCTTGTCGTCCTTTTCTCTCTCCTGTGCCTGTTTTGTATTACCTATTATTCCTATCGAATTAGTATGTTGTATTCGTTGTAGAGATAATATCACTTATACGTTTTTATGTCAATAAATGTAGTTATAGGAATTTTTTAGGATTGGCTATAGGTTTTTCCTATAGCAAAAAGATCCCGTACAGTTTTATACTCACCTGTACGGGATCTTTTCTATATGTTTTCTTTATTTTGCTCTCGCCATAGCCTCCTGATAATCTTTCGTATCCACGAAGATCTCTTCTTTCCATGGGTTCTTCTTCTGTGCTTTTGCTCTCTTTAATATATAAGCAAATACGAACACGTTCACAGCAAAGGATACTACCGAGATCAGTCCCTGTGCCGTCGGACTGGCAACGGTCGGCATGGTGCTTCCCATCGCTGCTGCGATACCGCCTTCTCCATAGACAGAGGTTACGGTTGTAAAGCGACTCGCATCTTGAAACAGTGGGAACACCTGCGCAAACATGCACCACATTGCCAGGGTGTTTGCACGGTTCTGGATCCAGCCGCCTTTATTCCACAGTGCTGCTGCAAAGGTCGGTGCCAGAAGCAGTGCCAGACCACAGTACCAGGAATGGGTCGGCAGGTTTAGGTAAGTATACTGGAAGTTCCAGACATCATAGGCCAGAACATATACCCAGATCATATCCGGCCACAGCATATCCTGCTTGTTTTTGGAAGAGTAGATACCCCACCAGCCGGTCATACAAACAATATTGAAAAGCCCTGCCAGACCGTTCAGTACATTCCACCAGCCGCCGTACAGCCATACGCCTTCAGATGACATCCACCAGCCGCCTGCCAGAGAACCTGCGCGGATCGCGGATTCAAAATCAGATGCCACTGCGATCAGGATATTGATCGCTACAATAACAAACGGAAATGCTTTGCACCAGTGTGCTTTTCCCAGTTTTCCCCAGTGGTACTTCAGGATCATAAATCCGATACAGCCTGCGGTTGCCGCATACAGTTTCGCATAATGGAACCAGCTGTTCATATGTACGTAAGTATCATTGTTCAGCGCCCATTTCGCACCGGATGCCGCCCCGATATAGATTGCGATAAAATACACCGACAATACCGCCGGGAGCACCAGGAAACATGCGATTCCTCCCCATTTCGACCGCCTTGCGATCTCATTCATGATTACCAGTCCTGCAAAGACTAACAGCCAGCCAAGCAGCTGCCATCCTGCTGTTTCTCCATAAATCTGAAAAAACATACACTCACTCTCCTTTTTCTTACGCAGAATCTTTATTCCACTTCTATTTCCTTAATGTTGAATTCACTTCCCTGCAAAAGATACGTGTGTTCACTGCCACAGTGCGGACAGATCTTTCCATATTCTATGGTCGAATAGGTCTTCTCACATTCCTCACAGTATGTAATTGCAGGAAGTGTCTCCACAATAAGTTCTGCTTCCTCAAACAGCGGCCGTTTCTTCGCCGCCCACGTCCAGCAGTTCTGCAGGTAGGATTCGATCACCGTCGAGACCTCCCCAAGTTCCAGCACTACTTTCCGTATTTTTTCCACTTCATTCTCCTTTGCCACCTTTTCCAGATGATCCATGATATGAAATGTCACGCCAAGTTCATGCATATCTGCATTCTCCTATTTCTTCTTCGCAAACTTCACTTTGATGGACTGTTTCACCATATTCGGAAGAATATACTTCAGTTTATCCTCAGATGCCCGCATCACAGACGCTCCCGGAATCTCTCTGTGCAGATGGATCGCATCAAAGACACATTTTGTGGTACATAATCCACAGCCGATACATTTATTCGGATCCACCACAGAAGCTCCACAGGACAGACAACGGGAAGTCTCTGCTTTTACCTGTTCTTCCGTCAGACTGTGAGACAGGTCGCGGAAGGTCGCTGCCTGTGCTTTTTCATCTGCTTTCGCCGGAATCTGGCGTTTGGATGTATCGTAACTGTCCACGGAAATATTGTTTTTATCCAGCTCCACAAAATCACGACGGTTTCTTCCTATGGTCAGGGTACAATTTTCATGTACATAACGATGAAGGGAAATCGCACCCTCCCGTCCTGCTGCGATCGCATCGATCGCAAATTTCGGTCCTGTATACACATCACCGCCGACGAAAATATCCGGTTCAGAGGTCTGATAGGTCAGTTTGTTTGCCAGTGCACCGCCGTTCGGCCGCCTCTTCAGATCCAGGTTATCCAGCATATTACCCCATTCGATCGCCTGTCCTACGGAAAAGATCACATGCTTACAAGGTATGGTCACAGTCTGCTCTTCATCGTATTCCGGTGAGAATCTTCCCTGTTCATCCAGTACACGGGTACACTTTTTAAATACCACACCGGTCACTTTACCATTTTCCTCAAGAACTTCTTTCGGTCCCCAGCCGCAGTTCAGCTCGATGCCTTCTTCCAGTGCTTCCGCAATCTCTTCCTTACTTGCCGGCATATGTTCCCGCTGTTCCAGACAGAACATGGAAATCTTCGCATCCACACAACGGCTGCTGATTCTCGCCGCATCGATGGCCACATTACCACCGCCGACAACCACAACATCACCTTCAAGCGCAAAGCTTTCTTTCGCTCCCGCTTCCCGCAAGAAATCAACGGCTGCATAAGTACCTTTTGCATTTTCTCCTGTGATACCCGGTTTTCTTCCACGCTGGCATCCGATCGCCACGTAGAAACCTTTGTATCCCTGTTCGCGCAGTTCTTCGATCGTGATGTCTTTTCCGATCTCCACACCACAGCGGATCTCCACGCCAAGTTCCCGGATCACATCGATCTCTGCTGCCAGAAGGTCTTTCTCTAATTTATAGGAAGGAATTCCGTAACGAAGCATACCGCCCGGTTCCTCATTTTTCTCGAAAATGGTCGGCTTGTATCCAGTCAGCGCCAGATAATACGCACAGGAAAGTCCCGCCGGACCGGCACCGATGATCGCGATCTTCTCGTCAAATCCACCCTTCAGGGACGGAATCGTCTTTTTCGGGATATATCTTGTCTCTGCATTCAGATCACGTTCTGCAAGGAATCGTTTTACTTCATCGATGGCTACCGCCTCATCGACGGTTCCTCTGGTACAGGCATCCTCGCATCTGCGGTTACATACATGTCCGCAGACTGCCGGTAACGGATTATCCTTCTTAATTAATGCCAGCGCGTCATCGTAACGTCCCTCTTTTGCCAGTTTCAGATACCCCTGTACAGCGATATGTGCCGGACAGGCAGTTTTACATGGTGCAGTACCGGTATCGTAGCAGTTGATCCGGTTCACATCTCGATAGTTATGTGACCACATGTGTTCGCCCCAAGGCTGTTCCGACGGGAGCGGGATCCGCGGATAGGTTACTTCGCAGCCCTCTTTATCACACAGTTTTTGACCCAGTTTTACCGCACCTGCCGGACAGAATTCCACGCATTTTCCGCAGGCTACACAGTTGGCTTTTTCTACTTTCGCCACGTAAGCGGAACGGGACATATTCGGGGTGTTAAAGAGCTGGGAGGTACGCAGTGCATAACAGACATTCACGTTACAGTTACAGATTGCAAAGATTTTGTTAGCACCGTCGATGTTTGTGATCTGATGTACGAATCCGTTGTCCTCTGCTGCCTTCAGAATCTCCAGTGCCTTCGCTTTATCGATATAGCGTCCGTCTTTCTGTGTTTCCACTACATAATCTGCCATATCTCCGACGGCGATACACCAGCCTTCCGGATCGTCCGCGCAGCCCTCTCCGTGGGTCAGGCGGGAACGACGGCAGGAACACGGGCTTGCCGCGTATTTTCCCTCATATTTATTGAGCCAGTGGGAAATATGTTCCAGATCTACGGATTCATTTTCCATCTCGATTGCTTTTTCCACCGGGATAACATGCATACCGATACCGGCACCGCCTTCCGGCACGAACGGTGTGATCTTCTCCAGCGGCAGACGGGACATATGTTCAAAGAAAGTTCCCATCTCTGGGTTAGAGTCCAGGATGTTTGCGTTCATGTTGAAAAATTCTGCACATCCCGGTACATACATCGGTAACACATACTGTTTTTCGTGCTTCGGATTCTCCCAGTTGTATTCCAGAAGACCTTTTCTTGACATTTCTTCCAGCAGGGCTTCACATTTTTTCTCTTCCAGACCGGAGAGTTTCACGATCTCTGCCAGTGTCTTCGGTTTTCTCACACCAAGTTTTACTGCCAGTTCTGCTTCCTCATCGGTAAGCACACCGGCAAGTCCCCAGTACTCCGGATCGTTTCTGGTGATCTTTTTCAATCCCAGTTTCTGCGGAATCCTGTCTGTGATCTTTTTGCCCAGTTTCGCGATCGGCTCCCGGAACGGTTCGTTCGGATCCGGGGTGAATTTCGGATAGACATAATCCGGATACAGCTCCTTATCCAGTTCTTTCTTCATTTTCATCCTCCTACACAGCGCCAGCCTTCTATATTTTCTTCGCCAAATCCACCGGCAACGATTTGAATTCGAATAACAGACGCTTCCCTTTTTATTTGCAGTAGTTACTCCCTGTAAGCTACTTTACTCGTACCTTCCACAGATTTCCCTTCCTCTCATTTCTTCCATTCTGTTACCTGCGCAGCCAGCCACTCGGTCCACGCATCCATGCCTTCCCCTGTCTTCGCACTGATCGGAAATACCTCCGCCTGTGGATTTCTCTGATGGATATACTCTTTCACCCGTTCCATATCAAAATCAAAATAAGGCAGTACATCGATCTTGTTGATCAGCACCGCATCACAGATCTGAAACATCAGCGGATATTTGAGCGGTTTGTCATGCCCCTCCGGTACGGAAAGGATCATCACATTTTTCGATGCACCCGTATCAAATTCTGCCGGACAGACCAGATTGCCCACATTTTCCAGGATCGCCAGATCCACATCGTCCACGCCAAGACCCTCCACGCCCTGCCGGGTCATCTCCGCATCCAGATGGCACATACCCCCGGTATGCAGCTGGATCGATTTGACACCTGTTTCTGCAATCGCCTTTGCATCCACATCGGAATCAATATCCGCTTCCATCACACCGATCCAGAACCGATCCTTTAACCGCTCGATTGTTCCTTTCAGTGTTGTAGTCTTTCCGGATCCCGGTGAAGACATCAGGTTCATCAGAAATACTCCCTGTTCTTTTAACTCCCGGCGAAGGTTATCTGCCTGCCGGTCATTGTCTGCAAATACGCTCTCTTTGATCTCAAGGACTCTTACCTCTTTCACGCTTCTCTTATCCCTTTCATGATAATCTGTACCATCTCTTCTTTTCCCTGTTCGTAGGTCAGTCCGTTCTTGTAGAGAATATCACTCTCCAGAAAGCAGGTTACCGTTCCCCGGATCATCGCCATAACGACCGGTTTCGAGATATCCTTCCGGATCTTTCCTTCCCGGATCCCTTTCTCCAGATACTGCTCGGCAAGTGCCCACCCCTGACTGACTGCTTCCATCAGGTACTTATACTGCTTCGGATACTTCTGTGCCAGTTCGAAGATCCTGCTAAGTCCGATGTTATAATACTTGGTCGGAATTGCGCAAAACAGCCGTTCCAGCTTTTCCATTGTATCCAGTTCGGTATCCGCCTCGATCTCCTGCCGCATATCCGTAAAATCACGGGCATATCGGTCTGCAATCGCCATCAGCACATCCTGTTTACTCTCGAACACCGTATAGATGGTTTTTTTACTGATCCCCAACGCTTTCGCTACATCATTCATCGTAAATTTCAAACCATTCCTGGTAAATTCTTCAATTGCTGTATCAATGATTTTTTCTCTCATTTCTCTCTCCTGTCCTGTTCTCATTTACGGTTCAGCGAAAAAGGAAACCGAGAAACCGAGAACAGTTTCCCGGTTTCCTTCATTGTAACATTACACTGACTACCGGTCAATTCACTATATTTGACAAAAAATTCACATTGTTTTTATGCAGAACCTCTTATTTCCTTTCAGACCTCGATCTGTAAACCGTCATAAGCCAGTTCCAGTCCTTCTGACGCCACAATCGATTCGTACCAGTCATGCGGCGGACACCAGTGTGGGGACAGATGCGTCAAAAGAAATCTACTATTCTCACGCAGGCACTTATTTTCCTTCAATCGGTCCCTTATCCGGATATTGTTCATCAGACACATATGTCCGCCATACTGTTCATTCAGTCCTGTAGTTCCTTCCATAATAACTGCATCGTACTGATGTTCCTGTATCAATGCAAACTGATCCTCGTCATAACTTCCGGAATCCAGCGCATACAATAACGTTTTTCCATCTTTCTGAATGATATAACTGTGGGAAAATCCCCGTTGCGACCCATGATTTCCGCGAACCGGCAAGATTCTGTACCCATCCGTTTTCTCTTCCTTTCCCTCTCTGATCTCATGCAGATTTATTTTCAGTTCTTCCATGTCATCCAGACTTTTTCTGAGTGTTTCCATCACGAAAGAATTCCCGTAAATATTCAGCTGCGGAATATCGGTAAACCGTGGACCTCCATGTCTCATTTTTTCGACATAAGTAAGCGGCAGCAAGCTTTCGTCTGTATTTCTCCAGTGCAGATGCTGCGGATACAGATGATCTTCATGAGGATGTGTGACCAGAAGTGTCTTGAGCTTTGATAAATTCACTCCGAACCGGGCTGCATTATCAAAACACGATGGTCCCATATCGATCAGCAGCTCTTCGTCAATCACCATGCTGCTGTTTGTTCTCAGGTTTTTTCCTCTGTGTTTTCTTGCATAAGTACAATGAGGACATTCACACCAGTATCCCGGATATGTTTCCCCTGCTCCTGTTCCTAAAAATGTCAGTTTCATACACGTACCTCTTTTCCTTATTTTTCTTAATTATAGATCTCTTTTCTTCCATTTTACAACAAAATCCGTATATTTTTCCCTTCCCGGAACAAAACTCCCTCTTCCGACAGATTTTTAAATTCCCGCATCATTGCACTCCGGTCCACGCACAGATATTCTGCCAGAGTCGTATAAGATACCGGCAGTGTAAATACCTGTTTCTTTTTCCCTCCTCCCACTTCATTCAGATACGCCATAATTTTTTTCCGGGTACTGTTTCTCGATAAGACATAGATCCGGTTCGCCTGCTGGCTGGCACGCATGGCGATCATCTGTAACAGATTGCTGACCATCTGGCTGTGAAATTTACATGCATTTTCACACCGCTTGATCACATGCTCATAATCAATAAAGATCACACGCGTCTTCGCCTTCGCACAGACATAATAATGCTGCGACATCTCCGGTAACAGCAGCGGTTCCCCGAAGACATCATCTTTTTTCAGTTCATCCATCAGATACTGATTGCCCTCCGCATCGCTGCCATATAAAGAAGCCTGTCCCTCTGCGATCAAACCGATCTTTTTCATCGTATTCGTATACTCCATGATGATCTCGTTATTTTCATATACAATCTCACGCATCTGAAAACATACCCACATCCGTTCCTGTTCTTCCGGCAGGATATGTGAAAACAATGTCACTTTCTCCATCTGTATTCCCCCATCTTTCTTTTTTTGTGTTTTTTTTAACATACTCCCATTTTGTTGCTTTTGCAACAGAATTTTCCGGTTTTTCCGGGTATACTAACGATAACAAGAAAACAGATTCCACACACAGGAGGTTTCCATATATGAAAATCACAGATACTATCAAATACGTAGGCGTCAACGATCACAAAGTTGATTTATTTGAAGGACAATACCCGGTAGCCAACGGTATGGCTTACAACTCTTACGTGATCCTCGATGAAAAGATCGCTGTCATGGACACTGTAGATGCAAACTTCACCCACGAATGGCTGGATAACCTGGAGCAGGTACTTGATGGCCGCAAACCGGACTACCTGATCGTGCAGCACATGGAACCGGATCATGCAGCCAACGTGGCTAATTTCCTGAAAGTTTACCCGGACACCACCGTTGTCGCCAACGTGAAAACCTTCCAGATGATCTACAACTTTTTCGGACTTACTCTGGAGGGACAGAAGCTCGAAGTTACCAACGGCGGCACGTTAAGTCTTGGAAACCATCAGCTGACTTTTGTATTTGCTCCGATGGTACACTGGCCGGAAGTTATGGTAACTTACGACAGCACTGATAAAGTACTCTTCTCCGCTGACGGCTTCGGTAAATTCGGTGCCCTGGATGTGGAAGAAGACTGGGATGACGAAGCCCGCAGATACTTCATCGGCATCGTAGGAAAATACGGCACACAGGTTCAGTCCCTCTTAAAAGTGGCTGCAACCCTCGATATCCGGATCATCTGCCCACTCCACGGACCGGTACTTTCAGAAGATCTCGGACATTATATCGGTCTGTATGACACCTGGTCCTCCTATACACCGGAAGAAGAGGGCATCGTGATCGCCTACACTTCCGTCTATGGTCATACGAAAAAAGCAGTCGATCTGCTGGCTGACAAATTAAGAAGCAAAGGCTGTCCGAAGGTTGTCGTATATGATCTGGCAAGAGACGATATGTCCCTGGCTCTCTCCGATGCTTTCCGCTACAGCAAACTGATCCTTGCCACCACAACCTACAACGCAAGCATCTATCCGTTTATGCACGACTATATCTCCCGTCTGGTGGAACACAACTTCCAGAACCGTACGGTAGGTCTGATCGAGAACGGTTCCTGGGCTCCGCTGGCTGCCAAAGTGATGCGTGAGATGATGGCAAAATGTAAAAAGATCAACTGGCTCGATACCACCGTAAAGATTCTCTCTGCCATCAATCAGGACAATCAGGATCAGCTGGAAGCCATGGCAGATGAACTGTGCAAAGAGTACATTGCCCAGAACGACACCCTTGCCAATAAAAATGACCTGACCGCACTGTTCCGGATCGGTTACGGCCTGTATGTGGTAACTTCTAACGACGGTAAGAAAGATAACGGTCTGATCGTAAACACCGTCATTCAGCTGACCGATACCCCGAACCGTGTAGCAGTTAATATCAACAAAGCAAACTATTCACACCATGTCATCAAACAGACCGGTATGTTAAATGTCAACTGTCTGTCCACGGAAGCACCGTTCTCTGTCTTCCAGCAGTTTGGCTTCCAGACCGGACGAAGCGTGGATAAATTTGCCGGTCAGACCGTGCACCGTTCCGACAACGGACTGGTCTTCCTGGATAAATACATCAATGCCTTTATGTCTCTCAAAGTAGAAGACTATGTAGATCTCGGTACCCACGGTATGTTTATCTGCAGCGTGACCGAAGCCCGCGTGATGAGCAATCAGGAAACCATGACTTACACCTACTACCAGAACAACGTAAAACCAAAACCGGAAACCGAAGGAAAGAAAGGTTTTGTCTGCAAAGTCTGCGGTTATATCTACGAGGGCGATGAACTTCCGGCAGACTACATCTGCCCGCTGTGTAAACACGGAGCTGCTGATTTTGAACCGATCGGATAACAGAACTATAGAGTTTTCGCCCTGAATATGATACACTCAAAGGAATAAAAACTTTACCTGGATTTTACAAAGAGAAAGGCATACTATGAAAAAAACCGTAAAGAAAATTTTTAAAGTACTTGGTATCGTACTCGGGGTGATTTTGCTGGTGCTGATCGCTTATATCATCTATCTCTATGCCAGCTATCATCGCATCGAAGACAATCTGGTTCTGGAAGTGGAATCTGCCCCTGACGCCGGAGAAGATCTGGAGGGACTGACTTCCGGAGCCCGCCCGGATTCTGCATCCGCACGGTACAACACGGCACTGACTACCGGGGAAACCTACTCCGCACTGACCTACAACCTTGGTTTCGGTGCTTACACACCGGACTTCAGTTTCTTCATGGACGGCGGCAGATCCTCCTGGGCAAAAAGCAAAGAAAGTGTGCAGAACACCATACAGGGAGCCGGTGAACTCATTGCTTCTTATGAACCTGATTTTGCATTGCTTCAGGAAGTAGATCTTGATTCCACCAGAAGTTATCATGTAAACGAATATTCCATCTTAAAGACTTGCCTGAGTTCCTACAATTCTGTCTTCGCACAGAACTATGACTCCGCGTTTCTTTTCTATCCGTTTACACAGCCACATGGAAGCAGCAAATCGGGGCTTGCTCTGTTTTCCAGATATCTGGTGACCGATTCTCTGCGGAGAAGTTTCCCGGTGTCTACATCCTTCAGTAAATTTTTTGACCTGGATCGCTGCTACAGTATTTCCAGACTGCCTGTGGATAACGGAAAAGAACTTGTAATTTTTGAACTCCACATGTCCGCCTACGGCAACAGCGACGCAATCCGTGAGGGTCAGATCCGTATGCTTGCCGATGACATGCAGAAAGAATACGAGGCCGGCAATTATGTCCTGTGCGGCGGTGATTTCAACCATGATCTGAAAGCCTCCGAGGACGATTCCGAAAATCGCGAGTCCTGGGCATACCCCTTCCCGAGAGCCAGCCTTCCTGACCACTTTTCTTTCTGCATCGATCAGCTGACGGACGAGGAACGGGATTCCCTGTGGGACAGCGCCAGAAACGCTGACATGGAATATGTGCCGGGTGAAACGTATACCGTAACACTGGATGGATTTATTATCTCAGACAATATCGAATGCGTCTCCTACGACAACATCAACACCGGATACACCTATTCGGATCATGATCCGGTATATCTCGAATTCACATTAAAATAATATAAGGCAAAAATATAAGGGAACAGACCTGTACAACGATCTGTTCCCTTATATTTTACTCAGAAATCTGTCCGGCAATCGTATCCTCGATCACCCACAGGCTTCTTATCCTTCAAAAACTATCCTTTATCCGCTGACACATCCTGACTCTTTTTCATATAAAGACAGACACAAATCACCACGAAAGCCACCGTAACAGCTGCCAGAAGCGGCCATACGGTGATCGGACAGACGCTTTCACTGATCAGGTTCAGTGCCTGATAGGCTGTGTAGATACCGAAGATTGCAAAGATCACAAATGCCAGCGTATTTAACAGTCCATCCGGAGTCTTGCTCTTTAACAGATATCCCACCAGCATACCAAGAATGTCCGCTAAAAAAAGTCCCAGAGAGCATCCGATCCATACGATAAACGCAGCCCCCATCCCTTCATTGGCACCAAAGGTAATGGCTGTCAGCTGTGTTTTATCTCCCAGCTCTGCTACAAAGAACGTACAGAACACTGCCAGAGGAGCAAATTTGATCTTGCTCTTTCCGCCCTCTTCTTCCTCTTCATCCTCGTCTCGTGCAATCGTCGATGCTGCAAAATAAAGGAAGGCAAAAGCTGCAACAATCTTAATCAGCCATTCCGGGATAAATTCGCTGACCAGTCCGCCCGCCAATACCGCAAGACCATTCAGCACCAGGATCGCTGCCGCCGTTCCCATGATAATATCTTTTAACTTATACTTGGAAGTCAGCGCGATCAGCATCAGCTGCGTCTTGTCACCCATTTCCGCGATAAATTCCGTGAAAAATACCTTTAAAAATAATAACATGTTCTCCCTCTCTGTGATTCAATAATTGTTTTTAATTATTATCTGATCACAATATAAATCGCATACGCCACATAAAGTGCGATCATACAGAACCCTTCCACTTTTCCGATCCGTTTCTTTGTCGCCGCAAAGATCCACACACATACGGTAAATACAATCAGCACACACAGGTCAATGATATTTTCTCTGATCATGCTGACCGGACTGATCGCAGATGCGATACCGAGAACCATCAGAATGTTAAATATATTGGATCCCACTGCGTTTCCAAGTGCCATATCTACTTCGTTCTTTTTCGCTGCAACGATTGAAGTTACCAGTTCCGGCAGAGAAGTTCCGATGGAAACGATCGTAAGTCCGATCAGCGTCTGACTCATCCCAAGATCACCGGCAATTCTTGCTGCCGCATCAACAGTAACATCTCCACCAATGGCAATAGCAACCGCACCACCAACGATAAAAAGAATACTTAACGGCATGGATATCAGCCTGATCTCTTCGTCCGAACCACCTTCAATCTCCACCTGTTTTCCTTCTTTACTGGCTTTCATCGCTGTACGGATCATATAGAAAATATAACCGGCAAAGCATCCCAGAAAGATTACGCCATCCAGATGCCCCAGTATCATCGAAGATGTATCTCCGATTCCGGCGATTCCAAAGAGCAGTAACATACCGGCACAGATCAGTGAAAACGGGATGTCTCTTCGAATCGTCTCTTTTGCCACATTGACCGTAGCCAGCACGCCGCAGACACCAATAACCACCATCAGATTAAAGATATTGGAACCTACGACATTGCTCACAGCAAGTTCATTATTTCCTGTAAGAGAAGCCGACACACTGACCGCCGTCTCCGGAAGCGACGTTCCCATCGCCACGATCGTAAGACCAATAATGATTGCCGGCACATGCAAACGCTTTGCCACACTTGAACTTCCCTCCACAAAATAATCCGCTCCTTTGATCAACAGCACAAACCCAATCACAAGTGCAACCAGAACCAGCGCAAATGGAGCATTGTTAATAAAGTTTTCCATAGTTTCCTCCTTTTTTCTCTCCATGAGTTTCCGTCATCCCAACATCTTTTCCTGTCTTCCAGCAGCTTACAGCACTCTGCTAGTTGGTACAGACACGACGTCGACCCGCTGCCTGCGAAAAAAAGACTCATGTATATCTTCACCTCGGATCAGACTTCTTATTCCGAAGCAAAGATATACATGAGTCTCATTATTTAAGATTTGCCAGATTGTACTCTGTACTACAATCAGAATGTTGACAAACCACACTTTCGCGCTAACTACTCCCTCATGGAATATTTTATTACTTGATAAATAATATCAAATAGAAGGTAGTATGTCAACGAAAAATCCCAGTATAGTTGTTAAATATCTCCCCTTTCAGTTGGCCATGATTTTCTGAGTGCCACATAAGAAATCAGAAAATTAGCAAGCCAGCCTGCGGGTACAGCAAGCCAGACAAATACGATGCCAAAACGAGGTGCGCAGATCAAAGCAACTGACAGACGGATTGCCAGATTTACCATATTTGCAATGAGAAAAGGCCGCATGATTCCAAGTCCACGAAGAACGCCATCCGTTGCCATCTTGATACCCATGAAAATGAAAAAGTAACCGAGCCATCTCATATAATCCCCAGATACCTGATATGCTAAAGCGGTTCCATCTTTCCCCAGGAATAACGAGGAAATTTGAGTATGCAGTGTTTCAATGACTACAAAAGCAAGAACTGCAAACCACAGATCCAACACCAGTGCAGCGTGATATCCTTTTTTGAGACGTTCTATTTTCTTTGCGCCAAGATTCTGAGATACATACGGTGAGACTGCATTTCCAATGGATACAAAGATCAGTGAAAAAACATTTTCTACCCGCATCGTTGCCGAATAACCGGCGAGTGCCTGTGTACCGAATGGATTTACAACTGCCTGTACGATCATCATACCAATTGATACTGTGGATTGCTGGAGAACTGATGGTACGGCGATTCGAAGCATAGAACGTAACTCTCTCCCATCAAACCAGGCAAAATGGCTTTTATACCGGCGCATCCGACTAAAGAAAATCAAAAGTGAAAACACTCCGGAAATCCCCTGTGCAATGAGAGTTGCAAGGGCTGCACCGAACACACCCAGGCCAAGTCCTGCCACCATCCAAAGATCCATAAATATATTCAAGACAGAAGAAAATATCAAAAGACCCAGTGGAATTTTTGACTCTCCGATCGATGTGAACATCGTTGAAAGGATATTGTACATAAACAAAAACGGAAAGCCCACAAAATAAACACGAAGATACAGTACTGCTGCCTCCAGTATATCAGCAGGTGTCTGTAATAACCTCATCATCGAATGGGAAAAACAAAAGCCAAAGACACCCAGAAGTATACTTAGAATCAGAAAACTGATCAGTGATGTTGACACGATTGTTTTCATTTTGCTGTAATCTCTGGCTCCAAAATAACGACTCACAAGCACACCGGCACCTACACCGGCACCCAATGCTATACAAATAAAGACATTCGTAAGTGCAGCACAGGCACCAACTGCCGCAAGTGCAGAGGAGCCAACAAACTGACCAACGATAATAGAATCCGCCATATTATATACTTGCTGAAAAAAGCTGCCCAGAATCATCGGCATTGCAAAAACAGTCAGTGCTTTAAGGGGCGCATCTGTGATTAAATATTCATCTTTTGACATTGTCTTATTTCTCCTTCCGCAAGAATTCATTTTACATCTTCAATATACAAAATGCAAATTTTGTCACTTCTTGTTCGTCTTATTTTACTACCTCTCTTTCTTTGTTCACTCTTTCTGGCTTCCTATCCATTTATGAACTTGTTGTTGACTGATGATTCAAGTATAATAAACTCGTAACGGTTCAGTACCTTCACAGTTACGAGCCAAAATGCATTTAAACGATAAAAACACCTCGCGGGACAGTGGCTACTGAATAGTTACATAAACTCTATATAAGAAATACACGTCTTGCATGTGATCTTATGTATTGATGATTCTCATGTTCTGCGATATACGGGGAGGAAATTCTCATGGGTAAACAATCTACCAGGGAAAACAAAACAATTTACCAGCTTTGTCGGGAAGCTGCAGGGCTTACAAGGGCAGAAGCAAGTGATAAAATGGAGGCTGTCTCAGATTCTAAAATCGAAAAATTCGAATACGAAACACAGGAGCCTACACCTTACGATATCATTCAAATGGCTGATGCTTATAAGCGACCGGATCTCTGCAACTATTACTGCTCACACAAATGTGAAATAGGCCACCGCTATGTTCCAGAAGTAGAAGTGACTGATCTGTCAAATATCATTTTGGAGACAATTGCCGGTCTGAATGAAATCAATCCTCTTACCGGTCGTCTGATCCAGATTGCCCGTGACGGTAAGATCAGCGATGATGAAATGAAAGATTTTGCTTATATCAGTAAAAAACTTGATGAAATTTCTTTAGCCATAGACTCTTTGAATCTCTGGGTAGATAAGACCGCCGGAGAACAGGGGCTTAATCTTGAGCTCTTAAATGCCGAAAAAGAAAAATTAAAATAATCCATAACGCCAAGAAAGGCAATGAACCATTTCTGACTCATTGCCTTTTCCTTTACATACGCTGTAATTGATTGACTATACTTTCTGTTCTTCGAATTGCTTCTTCTACCTGTCTTTTTGCATTATTGATTCGATCCTGGACTACCCAGTCCACAACAAAGCCATCAAAGAAATAATCCGCAAAAGAAAGGAAATCTCCAGTATCGATATTCAAGTTACATGCCATATTTACATCATTTAATTCCCTGCTGAAATTACGGAGATCATACTTTGCCTGCTCCATATTCTGCTTCGCCTGATCCATTTTAGAATGTTTTAACATCGTAGTGAAAAAACCACCGCCAAACATATCTACCAGTCCCCAGTTCTTTGCACTGTTCAGATTTTCTTTTGCTGTCTGAAGACTGTTCAAAGCCCTACGCCCAGCTTCAATTGCTTCTCTTTTTTCTTTTTCAATATCATATCCCATTCGTTTTCTTCCTCCTGATCGATTATGAGTGTGACGTCACCAATGCTATAATGCCACCGACAATCAACAATGGAAAAGCAATGTACATCAGTCCACCTATAACCATACCAATCAATATCACCGGAAAGAAAATAACTGTACAAAGTAATTTCATAATTCCCCAGGATGCTTTTAATCCAAATATAAAAAATTTTCCAACAAACCAAATCATACAAATTGCAAATAATAACGATAACATTTTTTACTCCTTCTGAAACTCATTCTGATATGTGTCTTTCATTTTTTCTGTTCTTTTTCTGATAAATATTCAGATATGTTCTTTATTCCAAGCTTATTACTGAATGCCGGATTTTTCTCCATCTTTTCTATTGTCCGGATTAATCGAATTCTCTGTGCTGCTTCCATCTGATCACCCCATCTATATTCTGTTTTTTGTTGATATTGTCACTATAACAAATTTATTTTTCACAATACACATCTACCATGAGGAATTGCATCTTTATATTTCTCGAATTTTGAGAATTCTGTCTTTATATTTTCTCTGCATGAATTGTTTTTTATCTACGCTGACTCCTTTATAATAAGCATATCCGAGCAATATCATAGGTTATTAGTAACTATTCAAAAGGTAGTATCCCGCGCGAGGTGTTTTGGCATGTTTTTTGCCAAAATCCAGAGACATACAAGTCAAAATGCCATCACCGAAGGTGATTTACGCGAGCAACGCGTCAAAGTCCGTGCTTGCACGGAACCTTGAGGAATGCCGCGATAACGATAAAAATAAACCGGAGTAGCCAGTACAAGTACATCTGCTTTCTGAAACAGTTTAAATATCTCAGCCATATCATCGTTTCACACATTTTTCGATGGCAGAAATTAAAATATCCATATCCATCGGCTTCGCCACATGGTCATCCATTCCGGCATCCAAAGCAGCCTGTACATCCTCTGCAAATGCATTTGCTGTCATTGCAATAATAGGGATTTCCTTTCCGTCCGGACGGTCCGAAAGATTTCTTATAGCTTTTGTCGTTTCATATCCATTCATTTCCGGCATCATAATATCCATCAAAATCAGATCAAAAGTCCCCGGAGCTGTATTGCAAAACTGTATCAGAGCAGATTTACCATCGGCAGCCCTGGTTACAATCATCCCTTGTTCTTCCAATAGAGATACTGCTATCTCAGCGTTTAAATCATTATCCTCTGCCAAAAGGACATGCAGACCATGTAAATCCATATCTTTCCTTAGCTTTACAGATAACAACCTCTGCCTAGATCTGATTACTGTCCAGCCATTTTTCCAGAAGTTCTTTCTGATAGCTTCCATCTGTAGCGCCGATACGACAGCCATTCATCTGCTTCAGATCGCCATCCGCAAGATCCGCATGTTCCTCCCTGGTATAGATCCAATATCGCTCTGTACCCTCGGCATAGGTTGAATAATCGATAGATTCTGCTCTTTCCGGTGTATAACTGACACTTCCAAGTAGATCTATTTCCCCATCTGCCAGCATATCCAGACACTCTTTAAATGAACCATAGACATATTCATACTTCCAGCCGGTTATATAAGAAATCTTCTGGAGATACTCATAGCCTGCTCCCTGCTTATGTTCTCCATAGCTGCCTTCCTGAAAATTGGCATATGGGAAATAGCCGACTCTCACGGTTTTATTTTCTTCCTCCATTGCCTGAGCTGTTTTCCCGTCACTTTTTATTTCCGACGCATAAGCAGAAACCGGTACAAAGAGTAACATGATAAGTGCTAAAATGCTCAAACATAATCTTTTTTTCTTATCTTTTTTCCCTATCCGTTTTTTTATCGTTCTGTTCATTCATTTCCTCTTATTATCCTTTTTTCTTTTCTCCGCAAATCACCAGGTTATTACACGTCACAAATCTAAAAAAATGCACTGTCTTTCCAGACAATGCATCTAAACATTGCAGCTGGCTGTCATTTTACAGACCCTATAGCTTTGCGTCTCAGTCTTTCGACTGAGACGCCGTTGAATCTTTTCTTTGTATTATATCGTATGCTTTTCATTAAAGATGTCTATTATAAATATTTCATCATAGTTGGCACGAGAATGTTCATATCTACAGGCTTTGCAACATGATCATTCATTCCAACAGAAAGGACTTTTTGTATATCTTCTGCAAAGACATTGGCCGTCATTGCAATAATCGGAATCCTGGATTTTTTCGTATCCTTCATTTTTCGGATGGCTAATGCAGCATCATATCCATTCATAACTGGCATCTGAATATCCATAAGGATCATCTTGTAATAATCAGCCTCTGCCTTTTCAATCATGTCAATGCATGCAACACCATCATCTGCTGTCTCAACTATACATCCTTCTTCCGTCAATAGTTCTCTTGCAATCTCTGTATTGATCTCATTATCTTCGACTAATAAGATTCGAACACCGTTCAAGCAATTTTTATTGTGCAGATCACTATTTTTCTTCACCAGAGAGTCTTCTTTTGACGCTTTTCTGCATGGAATCGTCACTGTAAATGTGGAACCTTTACCTTGTTTGCTTTCCACTTCTATGGTTCCATCCATGAGCTCAACAAGCTTTTTCGTAATGCCCATTCCGATTCCGCTACCCTCAATATGACTGGCTGTAGAATTACGTTCTCTTTCAAAATCTTCAAAAATATGCTTTTGGAATTCTTCAGACATTCCAATCCCATTATCAGCAATGGTGATGATCATATTGCACCAATCTTCTTTTTTACACGATTCCTGTACAACATTACAGGTAATCTTGCCTCCTGTATTTGTATACTTTATAGCGTTACTTATAATGTTGAAACAGATTTCTGACAGGTGCGGTGCATCCATATATACATACGGATACATAATCTGTTCCGTCAGAGAGAGCGTCTGATTTTTACTTTCTGCCTGTTGTTGGAACATAATGACACAATTTTCAAAGCACTCATGGACATTCGAAACAGTGTATTCCATTTCGACCTTATTATTTTCAATTCTTGCAAGATTCAAAACATTACCAAGCATCGACAAAAGTTCTTTTCCGCATATTTGAATTTTTCCAAGGTACCTGCTAAGTTTTTCTGTTTCTATCAAATGTCTGGACGCCAGCTCTGCATATCCAATAATCGCGTTCATAGGAGTCCTGATGTCATGGGACATATTGAACAGGAATGTCGATTTTGCTTTATTTGCACATTCTGCTTTTAATTTAGCTTCTCTCAATTCCTCTTCTTGTTTTAATTCCCGTATTTTTTCATCTGTCACATCTCGATTCGCAATCAGCACGGATGTAACATTTCCATTTTTATCATAACTCTGAGGAACAATCATAGAAAGAAACCATGATCCTTCCTTCAGTTTAAATTCGGAAGACATAGATTCTTTATTATGAAGACGTGCCGCCATGGTTTGTATATCAAAAAAATCTGTATACTTCTTTACAAACGGTTCTGCTATAATAGCTTTGATACCCTCGAACTGAAGATCCCAATCTGCAGTATTATCTTTAATATCCAAATCCATTTTTCGGGATCTTTTTACAAGTTCGATCTTCTTTGTTTTCAAATTCAGCCTTGAGATATGATAATAGGCAGTGCCTAATGCATAAAATGCCTGCCGGGTTTTTTTCACCTGCTTTCCTAATGTAACAGGGAACTCTTCACCGTCCATCTGCTCCAAATCCGGTGTTGACTGATGCAGATGCTGAACCAGCCATTTTCCATTCGTCCACTTATAGATAATAGTAAATCTTGTCGCCATTTTAAAACAGATGGAACCATCTTTAAACAGGCCAATAAAATCTACTGTTCCGTGTGCAAGAACATGATCATCATCAAGCCGTTCTTCTTCCTGATGTAAATCTTGTATGTCAATTCTAATTTTGCCTCTTCGTTTTACATCAAATTCAAATGATTCCAAAAACTCATGCAGATTCCTGTAAATCTCGTGTTGCCCGGTTCCAATCAGACTGATATTTTCATCAAAGTAAAGTACAGTTTACAAGGGACTACACAGGGTAGGTATCTGACGGGAGGGGTGCCGCCAGTCAGATTTTCCATGTGATGTTCAAGCTGTCGCTTGTGGCGGCTATGGTGGTGATCATCAAATCCACCACACGCCGCTTGTCATCAAAAGATACATTCTCCCAGGTATCGAGGTAGCCGGAAATCTGGCTGACCTGTTCCGGGCTGATGGCCTCCACAGTCAACTCCGCTATCCTTGCCAGAAGTTCCTGCTTGCGCCCGTCCAGTTCCGCTATCTTCACATTCACATAGGAGAACAGGACATTGTTTGCCCCCGTCAGACTGTCCACCAGCTTTTCAATCTCGCTGTCTACATGGGCAAGTTCCACTTGCAGGGCGGTGATTTTCGGGTTTGCCTTTGCCGCTTTCTTTTTTCCTGTCAGCGTCTTGTAGCTTGCCAGCTTCTTTACCATCTGCTGATAAACAACCGCTTCCAGTTCCGAAGTGATGATTTTCCCACAGCCAGGACAGCTTTTATTGTCCAGCCGTTTCGTGCAGCGGAGATACTGTTTGCCGGAGGGATTGTAGATACTCATAAGAGCATACCCGCAATTCCCGCACTTGATTTTTCCTGCCAGCCATGTGTGGGTGGCTTTCCGGGCAGACTGGATTTTCATGTTGTTCATCAGCTTCTTGCGGCAGGTCAGCCAGGTGTCGGAGGGGACGATACCCTCATGGGGAGCCAGTACCAGCATTTGGTCTTTTAAGTCGTTTTTCTTGCTGGCCTTTACATCTCGCCCTTGATACAGATAGCAGCCGTTCATGCCCGTAAAATCGGCAACGTCATTGACAATGACTGTACCTTGACTTTTGAAAAATTCGTACACATCAAGGTCTGCCTGCACATAGACAGGATTGCGTAACATCTGCGCCAGCGTGGGGCGTATCAGCTCTTTGCCATGGAACAAAATCCCCTGTTCGGCAAAGTACCGGGTAATGTCCCCGTAGGAAGTTGTGGGCTGGGCGTACATCTCAAACATCAGCCGGATATTGGCCGCTTCCTCCGGGTTTACCACCAGCTTCTTTGTGTTGATACCGTCCATCTTGATAGGCTCCGTATGGAAGCCGTAAGGGGCTTTCCCGCCCATCTTAAAGCCCCGCTGACTGCGGGAGTAGTAAGCGTCCGTTACCCGCTTCTGTATCGTTTCCCGTTCAAGCTGGGCGAACACGATACAGATATTCAGCATCGCCCGCCCCATCGGGGTGGAGGTATCAAACTTTTCCGTAGAGGACACAAACTCCACTTCGTACTTTTGGAAGAAGTCCATCATCTTCGCAAAGTCGAGAATGGAACGGCTGATGCGGTCGAGCTTGTAAACCACCACTTTCCGCACAAGGCCGCTTTCAATATCCCGCATAAGCTGTTGGAATTGTGGACGCTCCGTATTTTTCCCGGAATACCCTTTGTCCTTGTACTCTTTGCAGTTCCCGCCTTTCAATTCGTATTTGCAAAATTCAATCTGGCTTTCAATGGAAATGCTGTCCTTTTTGTCTACCGATTGTCTTGCATAGATTGCGTCTATTCGATTGTTCATATTGTCGCTCCTTTTCTTAAAAAAGAAACGGAGCTGCTGACAGTTCTATTATACCGCCAGCAGCCCCGCAAATCAATGATGGGTTTGGAAAACCTTATGTCCCGGCTTCCTCACTCTCCCGCTTGTCGGCGTACTTGCGGAACACCTCATAAAGCTGCTGTTCCAGTTCCCGGCGTTTGGCTGCTTCCTGTTCCGGCGTGAACACCGGGGAGAGATTTTCCAGTGTGATTTCCTTTCCCTGAAAAGTCACGATTTCGATTTCCTTTTTGTATCTGATATTACTTATAAGATCACCTTTCCTTTCCATGCTGCCGCTGTTGCCGTTTCAGTTCCGCTAAAATCTCCGGCGGGATACGGTCAACCAGCCGCCGCATATCGTCCAGTTCGCTTTTTAACTTCGCCCGTTCCATCGTGTCATTCATCTTGCCTTTTTCGCTGGCCTTTGCCCTGACTTCCAGCTTTTCATTTTCCGCTAACAAGTCATTGATTGTGACCTTGTATTTTTTCAGTTGCCCGGAGAAGTTCTCCATCTGCGGAAACCACTTTTTCAGCATGGAGAGGGCTTCCTCTTTCTTCTTTCCGGCGTTCAGCGGGGTAATGCCGGAGAGAACCGCTTCAATGGCCCTCGCCTGTTTGGAGAGGTTGACCGCCTGTTTGAACAGCCGGGTGGGGATATGCTTCCGGCCCGTCTTGCTGGCGCTTTCCCCACGCTCCAGGTCGGGGTACTGCTCCACCATACAGGCGTGAAAATCGTCCTGCCACTTCGTCAGATTGGCCCGGTTGCCGATAATTTCTTTGGCGCACAGGCGGTTGTCCTTTGTCAGCGGCACAAAGACCAAGTGCAGATGGGGCGTTTTTTCATCCATGTGTACCATAGCCGAAACGATGTTCTCCCGGCCCACCCGGTCAATGAGGAAGTCCGCCGCCCTCTGGAAGTAGGCCGCTATCTCCTTTGGGGACTTGCCCTTGAAAAACTCCGGGCTGGCGGTAATCAGCGTGTCCACAAACCGAGTGCTGTCCTTGCGGGTGCGGCATCTGGCCTGCTCGATGCGGCTCTGAATGAAATGGTAGTAGCGGCCATCCGGCTTGACGATGTGGAAATTGTACTTGCTCCGGCTGGTGTCAATGTCCGGGTTGCTGGCGTACTGCTCCTTTTTCCGTTCATGGTGGGCTTCCAGCGGCCCCGCCGGGTGGCCCTTGTGCTTCTCAAATCGCAAAATTGCGTGTTGTGCCATTGAACTCCTTTCCCCATTCCATTCCTTTCCGGCGGGTTTTCCCGCCGAAAATATCTCTGATAGGATTGGAATGGAATGAATGTAAATAGATGGTTTTAATCTCTGTATTTCTATATACCGTCAGATTTCCGTACTTCAAGAGGATTGATTTTCGTACTCGCCAAGTACGGTTTTCAGCCCTCCGGCGTACCATAACCGGATTTCTTGAAGTCGGTGTTTGGAACCGCTTCATAGGATTTCGGGTAAATGCGGTTGGGTTTTCCACAGCCCTGTTTCTGGATTTCCACCAGCCCCGCATACTGCAACTCCCGCAGGGTGTTGACCGCTTTCTGCCGCCCGCAGCGGAGCAAAGCGACCACCTCGCAGATGGGGTAGTACAGGTAGACCCGCCCGTACTCGTCCGCCCAGCCGTTCTTCCGGGACAACTCCGCCCGGCGCAGGACAAAGGCATACAGCACCTTCGCTTCGTTGCTCAAGGGCTGGAATGTGGGTGCTTCAAAAAGGAAATTGGGGAGCCGGGTGAAACTGAACGCCTTTTCCGGCTGGTGAATATAAATCGTGTTTGTCATAGCGTGTTTTGTGGACGGTTAGAGGCCCGTTTTCCGGGGCGAATGATAAATGATACCAGCCGCCCCGGTTGAGGGCTTGCGGAGCCTTGCAAATCAAGGCTTTTCCCGCTCTTAACTGTCCACAGCAGACCTCCTTTTCCGTTCACTTTCTGTTTTCTGCCGCCTGTGAACTCTGGCGGCGCAGTCCGGGCAGTATTTGCCCCGGTTGGACTTCGGGACGAACACACCGCCGCACTCCGCACAGCGTTTCAAGTCCCTGTCCCGGTAAATCTCCGCTTCCAGCGTCCTGTCCAGCGGCAAGACCGCCCAGCGGAACCACTTGCAGCAGACGGAGAACGAAATCATCTGCGGACAGGCGCAGGTGTCGCCATCGTCCAGCGCAAGGCAGTTTCCGTCCTCGCAGTTGCAGCACTCCCGGCGTATCAGGCCGCTGGCTCGTCTCTTCTGGGGCGGGGTTATGCGGTAGGGGGAGCCGTCCGGCCTGTGTTCCAGCGGCGGCAGGTGTTGATAGGGTCTTTTGCTCATGCGTCCCTCCGTTTTCTTTGGCGTGTTCTGTTTCCAAGGTGCTTGTCCATCGATGAACTATCCCAAGTCTACACCTTTTTGACCGCCTGTGCCGTATATCCAAGAGGTAGGAAATCAGCCTGAAAAACTCCCTATTTCCACGCTCTCGGATTTGTGATATAATCAAAAAAAGATAAAAGACAAATTCAGGTTTCTGGTCTTCTTGCACAAAATAAAGGAGGAGCTATTATGCAAATTGTTTATATTCCAAGCGAATCAATGTCTGTTCAAGGTAAAAAAGATGAAATCTATAAAAGATATGGGAAAGACTGGAATATTAGAGAACAGGGAGGAGGTAACGGAAATTGGTTGTTGACCAGAAAAAGTGATGTGCTTGTAGATGGAAAAAGTTATCGTACTTTTGTACTTGAACACTACGGTAAATCCAAGCTGACAGCGAAGCTTGTTGATAAATTTCGTGAAGATGTAGCAAATGGTAAAATAAAACTGTAAATGCCTATGCCGTTATGCTATGAGCATAGTACATAGCATAACGGCTTCTCTTTCGTTGAGCTAGCAAGGAGGGTGAATATGTCTTTATCCATACAAGAGCGATTAAAAGACCTACGTGTGGAGCGTGGCTTGACGCTGGGGCAGCTTGCGGAGCAGACCGGGCTTTCCAAGTCTGCGCTGGGCAGTTACGAAACGGAAGACTTCAAGGACATCAGCCACTATGCCCTTATCCGGCTGGCGAAGTTTTACGGTGTGACCGCTGATTATCTGCTGGGGCTGTCTGAAATGAAAAATCACCCAAACGCCGATCTTGCAGACCTGCGTTTGAGTGATGAAATGATTGACCTGCTGAAAAGCGGGAGGATAGACAATACCCTGCTGTGTGAGCTGGCGGCGCACCCGGATTTCCCCCGGCTGATGGCTGACCTTGAAATCTATGTGAACGGAACGGCACTGAAACAGGCGCAGGGTGCAAACGCCATAGTGGACACGATGAGCGCAACTGTTATAAAAAAGCATAATCCTGGCATGAGTGATACGCAGTTAAGACAGCTTATCACCGCCCATATTGATGAGGACGAGTTTTGCCGCTATGTGATACAACGGGACATAAACGGGATTGCCCTTGCTCTGCGGGAAACACACAAGGACGATTTTTTCAGCGTCCCAGAGGATAACCCGCTAAAAGAAATGCTGGAAACTGCTGGTGAAATCGTCAGCCAGGACAGCGACACGGAACAAGCGTACTTGGC
>OCPX01000040.1_pt1 | contig 131523 bp, 108 predicted proteins | sample 1538771 | NCBI WGS metagenome assembly OCPX01 (sample SAMN04571725, study PRJEB22368) | human gut metagenome | biome: human gut; material: stool | host: Homo sapiens | place: Luxembourg | collected 2012-11-01 | reverse complement strand
GATTTTAAAAAGAACTTTCGAGGAATGTGTTTCACTGTTCAGTTATCAAAGATCGGTTTTGCATTGCCGTTTGTCTCAAACAGCTTTGCTATTATATCATGTCGTTTCCTGCCTGTCAAGAACTTTTTTCAACTTTTTTGAAGTTGTTTTTGTTTCTCTCTTGCAGCAACTTTGATATCTTATCACATCCAACCGGCTGTTGTCAAGAACTTTTTTCATTTCTTTTTGACAGCTTCGTGACCTCTGTGAGATCTCTCAGACGCAACTCTAATAGGATACCACCGCTGCCTGGATTTGTCAATACTTTTTTTAATTTTTCTTATAATTTATTTATTCATGTTTTTTACTATATTTCTGACACTTGATTGACTCACCAGTACATCGTTTCGTAAATAACTGTATCATTCACGCAGGATACAGATTCGAGTGTGCAGTTCAAAAAACAGACCGCCAGGATGTTTCCCACACTTCCTGACGGTCTGTTTGTCTGTTTCTGTTATGATTTATATGTCATCTCCGAAGGTGATCGTGAAGATACCGATCCATCGCGTAATTTGTTAATTGCCACATTCGATACTGATTTCATTAAATTTCTCCAAAATCGTATCAACATTCATATTTTTCTTTTCGTCTCCTTCCAGATCCATCACTGCATGTCCCTGATGCATCATCAGCAGGCGGTCACCGTATTCCACTGCATAACGAAGATTATGGGTAACCATAATAGTGGTCAATTGTTTCTCCCGTACAACTTTATCGGTAAGCTCCATAATCAGTTCTGCGGTCTTCGGATCCAGCGCAGCTGTATGTTCATCCAGAATCAGAAAGTCAATCGGTGTCATCGTAGACATCAGAAGCGACATTGCCTGTCTTTGCCCGCCGGATAAAGAACCGACTTTTACATGGAGCTTATCTTCCAGCCCCAGATTCAGCTGACGCAATTGTTCCTGATAGAACGGGATTCTGCTCTTATTTGTTCCCATGCTCAGACCAAAGAATTTTCCTTTGTGATCTGCCATGGACATATTTTCCAGAATGGTCATATTCGGACAAGTGCCCATTGCCGGGTTCTGGTATACCCGTCCGATTCTGCGCAGACGACGGTATTCTTTTTCTTTGGTAATATCCTGCCCTTCAATGAGTATCTTCCCGCTGTCCGGGTTGATACTCCCGCATACGATGTTCAACATAGAAGTTTTTCCGGAACCATTGCTCCCCACTACGGATACAAACTGCCCTTTTTTAATAGAAAGATTAAAATCCTCGAACAGGCACATTTCATTTACCGTACCCGGATTATAATATTTATGAATATGTTGAAGTTCAAGCATTTTTTCCTCCTTTCTGACCTGCTGCCATGCCTTTGGCTTTCTGTTTTCTTTCCATACTGATGACAAGGATCACCAGGAACAGTACGGCAGTGATCAGTTTCATGGACTGTGGATCAAAGAAGCGGATAGCTATCGCCACACATCCTTTATAGAGAATCGAGCCGATGATAACCGCTGTTGTCGTTTTTACAAATGTCAGTTTCTTAAACAGGCTGGTTCCGATGATGACGCTGGCAAGACCGATGACCATAGAGCCGGTACCTGTTGAAATATCGAATACTTTCTGTTCCTGTGCAAATACACAACCGGATAAAGCCACCAGTCCGTTGGAGATGGCAAGACCGAGAATCTTAACATTTCCTTTGTCTTTTGCCAGAGCAGTTACCAGATTATCGTTATCTCCTACTGCACGCAGCAGATACCCGGATTTGGTCTGCAAATAAAAATCCAGCAGGAATTTTGCGATCAGAACAACAAGTAAGATCAGAACGATCTTCATGTATCCCGGAATCGTTTCTCCGAAGAGGGATTCCAGCATACCGTTTTTAAACATAGTTTCCTGAGAAAACAGAGGAACGTTATTGGTTCCCGCTATTTTCAGATTTACAGTGTACAGTGCGGTCATCATGATAATTCCGGATAACAGGTCACGGACTTTGCATTTCACATGGATCAGACCGGTGCAGATACCTGCCAGAACACCGACCAGAAATGCTATCGGTATAGTCAGATACGGATTGACCCCACGTGTAATCAGTGCCGCTGTCACAGCTGCTCCCAGAGGGAAACTTCCGTCTACGGTCAGATCCGGAAAATCCAGAATCTTATATGTTATATAAATACCCAGAGTCAGGATGCCGTAGATCAGACCCTGCTCCACAATCGTCATGATAAAATCCATCACATTTTTCCTCCGCTTTTATTTAGCCCTCGGAAATCTCGGAAAATGTTTCCACTGCACGGTCGTTCATGCTGTCCGGAACTGTGATTCCAAGATTTTCTGCTACTTTTTCGTTTACATACAGGTTACTTTCTGTCAGCAGCTGGTATTCCATATCTTCTGCTTTTACTTCTCCCTTCAGGATTTTCGCTGCCATCTTACCAGTGTCTTTTCCAAGGCTGACATAGTCGATTCCTTCTGCCGCCAGACATCCGATCTTCACCTGTTCGATTTCACTTCCGAATACCGGAATCCCTTTTTCGTTTGCCTGATCCAGAATCGCCGGGAGAGAGCTGACTACCGTGTTATCTGTCAGGTTGGTCAGGCAGTCTACTTTCGTCAGCAGATCTGCGGTTGCAAGAGAAATCTCGGAGCTGCTGGTGATTCCTGCGGTCTCCAGGGTAAATCCATACTGATCTGCCAGCTCTTCGTACTGACTGATGCTGTATACAGAGTTTGCTTCGCTGGTGGTATAAAGGATTCCGATGGTTTTTGCATCCGGAAGGATCTCACGGATCATCTTTAACTGTGCTTCTACCGGAAGCTGATCGCTGGTTCCTGTAACTGCACCTACCGGCATTTTGTCATCCGTTGCGAGTTCTGCTTCTACCGGATTGGTAACTGCGGTGTATACAACCGGTATCCCATTTTCCATTGCTGCGTTGTAGGCAGCCTGGGCACTTGGTGTTGCAATTGCACAGATCAGATCCATGTTATCTGTCACGAAGCTCTGTGCAATCTGGGATGCGGTTCCCATATCTGCATCTGCATTATTTACTTTTACGGTCAGGTTCTTGCCCTCTTCGATACCCTCTTCTTTCAGACCTTCCAGAAATCCCTCACGACAGTTATCCAGGGAACCGTGCTCTGCGAACTGGGAAATACCGATAGTATAGCTTTCTCCGTCTGTAGCTTCTGCTGTTTCTGTGCTTTCTGCATCATCGGTGCTGTCTGTCGTTTCTGTTGCTGCTGCATCTGTAGTCTTGGTATCGCTTCCTCCGCAACCTGCCATAGATGCTACCATTACTGCTCCTAAGATTACTGCCAGTACTTTCTTCTTCATAATTTCTTTCTCCTTTTCTTTTCCTTTTTTAGTGTTTCAAAAGCAAAAGAGATGGAATTTTTGTTTTTTATAAAACAAAAACCGCCTCAAGCTAATTATGCTTGAGACGGTAATAAAATTCTTTATTATCGCGGTACCACTCAAATTGACGAATCGTCCACTTTACACGTACTAACATACGTTCCTCATTGATAACGGGTTTGGTTCCCGGCAGTGCCTACTCTTTAAAATCTTTATTTCGGGCTGCCCTCGAAAGTCCATTCAGCTATAAAATCCATGCGACAATCACACCACCTGCCACTCTCTGAAATTTCTTTTAAAGCTTACTCCTCTTTCTCATCGGTTTTGCTTTTGATAGCCTTATTCTATGCTCTATTCTTTCATTTGTCAACACTTTAGTGTAAAAAAGTTTTATTTTAGTTGTTGGGCACGGAGTGAACAGTAACTTATTTTTTCACTCGACAGCCACCGGACGCATCATGGAAGACAGTTCCTGCCGGTACTGATCGGCTTTTTCCTGATTGCCCTGTTCTTTCCGTACCATCTTTGTAATTCCCGGATACTGTCCCGGGAAGCTTTCCAGCATGATACTATCTCCATAAATCAGGTAAACATCTCCGTCCGTCATATCTTCTTCTGTCAGCATCTTTCCGTTCTCATCCGTAAGCTTATCCGGTATCGTTCCGGAGAAAATCGTGCCCGTGTCCAGATCCGCAAAATACCAGCTGTTATCATCTGCCTGAAAATACACCGCTGTCATCGGCTTTTCCCCGCATCCCACCAGACAGAACGTAACAAGTACCGCCAGCATCATGAGCCATTTTTTCATTGTCCCACCTCCTGTTTTCTGATCTTCATTGTTTCTCTTTGCTGAAATATCTATGCACCGGATTTTCTTTCAGGATTCTGTCACTCATATCTGTCACAGCAAAAAAGGTAACTGTCTGATTTTCCAGTTACCCACATTCTACCATAATTCTTTCTTCTTTTGTCTCATAATCTGTGACTTTTGTCTTTCGATTTTCTTTCTTCCAGCTTTCTTTTTACAACAGCCAATATCCAGCTCTGCCTCTCTTCTTCACTCTTTAGCTTCCGAAGTTCCCTTTTTCTGCGCATCGCCTCTTTCCAGATCTCATCCCATATTTCCCGACATTCTTCACCTGTCAGATCATAAGACGGACTGCGTAAGATTTTCAGCACCTGTCTGCAATATCTTTGATAAAGCTCATTTACTTTTCGACTGCTGAAAATCATTCTTTTTTCCCACTCATTTATTTTTATTCCCTTTCGGAACTGTTATCTTCATCATCTGTAAATTCTACTACTTCTTCAGGATTACAATCTAAAGCTTTACAGATTTTCTCCAACGTATATAATGTCATATTTCCATTCTTACGCAGAGTATCTAATGTTCTGTTATCGATTCCCCGATGAAGCAGTTCGTACTGCGTAATGCACTTTTCCCTCATTGTCTTCCACACGGGCGCGTAGCTTATAATTGTAATCACCACCTTTACCGCACAGCGTTATTCGCCATTTTTTCGGTTCTCACTGTCTGTGTTCTTACAATTATATTTCTCCTGTCCGACAATTCATATTGTGCATATTTTCACAATTGCAAAAGCAAATTATGTATTTGCTTTTTGAGGGTTTTTTATTATTTTTTGGCTATTTGTGTTGGTTGTCTTATTATGTGTAATGTTTTATTTTATAAAAAGGGTCTGCAAATTCGAATTTTCTTCTTTGCAGACCCTTTTTCAGATACTTAGAATTCTACTTTTACAGCTCCCTGCGGACGGATATGCATAACATATGCAGAACCCTCTCCCAGTGCCTTGTCGATATATTTTGTAAATCCTTCTGTTTCTTCTTTTGGAAGAAATGCAGCAATAACGCCGGCAAATCCTCCTCCGTGAACACGGCACACGCCACGACCGATCTTATCCAGATACAGTTTGGTCAAAGCCAGAGCAACCGTGATGGACTGCTCATCCGGAGTCTCGTTGCAGTAGCAGTTCTGCAGCCATTTCCAGGAAGAATCACCGGACTCTGTGATTTTGTTAAAGAAGGTGGCGAAATCTTTCTTTTCCAGTGCTTCTACTTCTGCATCCACACGTTTGTTTTCTTCAAAGAAGTGGAATGCACGCAGAACCGCACGGTCACCGGCGAATTCACGAATAGCTTTTACATTCTCAATCACATCATCTTCCTTGCACTGTTCCAGAACTTCTTTTCCGAAGTATTCTGCTACTTTTTTCATTTCATTCGGAACTGCAGAATACTCTGCACTCAGATCTGCATGACCTTTTCCGGTGTTGATGATAACCAGATCATGGCCCATCTCATCAAAATCGCATTTGATCTCACGGATGGCCGGATTTTCGATATCTGCAAAATCGATGGTAATCATACCGCCAACAGCGCATGCCAGCTGATCCAGAAGACCTGAGCCTTTCAGCCAGTATTTATTTTCTGCATACTGTCCTGCTTTTGCATAAGTAACAACACCAATCTTTCCTTCGTTAAACAGGTAATCCACAATGACACATACCAGCATCTCAAAAGATGCGGAAGAGCTTACTCCTGCCCCACCGATCACATTGGAAGTTACATAAGCATCAAATCCTTCTACTTTACATCCTTTTTCCAGCAGTCCTGCAAAGATACCCTTTAACAGCGGTTCGGTTCCCGTTGTTTTTTCTGTCGGAGCCAGGTCATCCAGATTGATCACCAGATGCTGGTTATATGTTTCACTGATCAGGTTCACAGTGTGGGTTCCGTTGGGTGCAGCTGCTGCCACACAATCCAGATGTACACTTCCTGCCAGGACTTTTCCGTGGTTATGATCCGTATGGTTTCCACCAATCTCTGTTCTTCCCGGTGCTGAGAAGAATTCAAAGGCTTTATCTCCGAATTCTTTGGCAAATCCATCCGCTACCAGCTGGTATCTTGCTGCATTTTCCTCTGCTCTTTTTTCCCCGTACATCTGTTTCAACAGTGCAACTGCATGTTCACTTTTTACCGTTTCTGCTACATTTGCTGCTTTCATGTTCTTCTCCTTTTTGTTTTCACATACTCGATATTGACTATCTGCTAATTATCATTATAATGAGAATCATATAGCATCACAATAACTATATTAGCTTACTTTATAAATATATTGAGGTTTTTTCATGCAATTACAGTTAGACAACAATAAAAAGGAATTAAAGTCTCACGGAACCTATGCTTTCCCGGTCAACGTAAGCTACGAACAGCTTTCCCGCTATGAAAGAAAGTCTTTTCTCTGGCACTGGCATAAAGAAATTGAGCTGACGATTCTCCTTCAGGGCGAGATGCAATATCAGGTCAACGATACCATCTATCACCTGCAGGCCGGTGAGGGGCTTTTCTGCAACAGCAACCGTCTGCATACCGGTTCTTCCTGTCATGATTCCGATTGTATCTATATTTCCACAACCTTTCATCCCCGCTTTCTTTACGGATATGAAGACAGCGTGATCCAGAATAAATATCTGAATACTATTACAAAGCATCCCGGACTGCATAGTCTGGCATTTTCTCCTGACATTCCCTGGCAAAAGGAGGTGCTGGATGAACTATCTGCCATCTGGATGCTTTCCAAACAGCCCTCCGCCACTTATGAGATGGAATTGCAATGGCGACTCACCCATATCTGGATGTTTCTATGGAACCACCTTTCCCATCAGACAAGCAGTTTCGGAAACAGTGAATCTAAGCATACCGATCGTCTGAAAAATATTCTGATGTACATTCAGGAACATTACGCGGAAAAAATCACTCTGGCGGATATTGCTGCAACTGCAAATATCTGTCAGAGTGAGTGTTGTCGCTTTTTCAAAAAACATATGAATGAATCTTTATTTGATTATCTTCTTTCCTTCCGGATTGAGAAAAGCCTTCCTCTGTTGGTTGACCAGCGGCTGTCTATTACTGAAATCAGTAATCTATGCGGGTTTTCCAGTTCTTCTTATTATACCAAAGTATTTCGGGAACATATGGGATGCACACCAACCGCATACCAGGCCGGACACTTCGTCTGATCAGACGACATCAGCGGAACAAACAATACCGTAACACCTGAAAGATCCGTATCTATGCCGCAACTATCATCCAGGACAGCAACACAGATACGGATCTATTTTATTTTTTCAAGTCTTCTTTAATAATATTTTCTACTTTTTTGGTTTCCTCGCGGATATTTTGAATATTCTTGCGAATCTCCTGCTCTTCTTCCAGGATCCGGGGATGTTCTTCCAGTTCTTCTTTGATAAACATCAGGAGGAATCCCACGAAAAGCAATCCACAGGAAACCCAGATGGTTCGTTCATGTAGCAGGAGGATCAGATGGCCTCCGACAGCGGCACCTACTGCAAACATTGCGATGATTCCAAGATAATGACCGGCTTTGTACAGTTTTTCTTTATCCTTTGTCTTTCCATAGACACACAGAGATTCCATGCCGCTTCGGATATTGCCGATACACATGGTGCTGGCAAATGCATAGCCATTGACTTTACGGAAGGTCTGCACCTGCATGGCACAGGCAAAGGATACCATGGCATTGGCCAGAAGGTTGCATGCTGTTGGAAGGAATCCGACCACAAGCAGTAAAAGCATTTCCATCAGTAAAACCAACTGTCTCCAGTGAATCCTCTGTACATTTTTATATTTTTGCCGGATACCTTCTGCCACTACGATTCCCATGGCAAAAAATCCCAATGGGATCAGGTAATGGATCACCGTGGACCATTTTCGTTCCACAAGGCTCTGACTTAAGAGCACAATGTTTCCTGTCTGTGCATTGGCAAATACCTCGCCTCTGTATATATAGGTATAGGCATCCTGCAAACCGCCGGATATAGATAAAAAAGCTGCTGTCAGAAAAGATTCTGACATCTGTCGCCCTGAATTTTGTTTCAATGATCTTCCCTCATTTCTACACAACCTTCTGTCTTATTCTCCCAGTTGTTTTATTTTTCCAGCGGTAAAGTATACTCTGTCAAAAACGATATTTCAAGTTTTTTATTTTATACATTACTGTTTTTTCCAGCATTGATCCTGGGTCTGGATCTCTTTTCCTTCCTTCGCCGCTTCATCCATCATCAGAAACAGATAGGTGTCCTGCAGTGCCTCTTCCAGCGGATACACTTCCTTTCCTGTCTCTACATATGTTTTCATGCCTTCCATCATCTGGGCAACAGCGATTTCCTCGTCTGTCAGACGAAGATCTCTGTCTGCATATGGATTTCTATACAGAATCTCTCCGTTCAGCCTCAGACTTCTCATTCCGTAGCCTTCCAGGTTAGAATACTGTCCCAGTTCGTCTCTCTGGATGCTCCCCTGGACCGGATAACCGTCCTGACCAAGCCAGGCTGCCTGCTGATCATGAACTTCTCCGCAATCTCCCTGAAGGGTCAGATGACGGGTACGGAAATAGTTAAAATACTGCTCACAGGCAAAATCAAAGAACCCAACCTTTCCATCCGGGAAGACAAATTCTGCACGTTTTCTTGTGTCCACGATGGTTTTTTCTCCCTTATGAAGGCCCTCTCTTCCGCAGTGATAATTCACCGGAAAATCATAGGTTCTGGCTGTGATCCTGCAGTTTTCCATACCTGTGCCGAGTAATCGTCGCATCACGCTCATGCCATGGTAATCATGGGCCTGGGAAATATCCAGATTGCTGATCGTTCCCAGTTTACCCTGGTCGATCATATGGATCAGTGCCTGATAATAAGGCTGGAAGCAATACTGTTCTGCCACCTGTACTTTTCCGTTGTATTTTTCTTTTGCCTGATACCAGGCCTGTAATTCCTCTACTGTTGCTGCCGGCGGTGTCTCACACAGAATCGGAATTCCCTGTTCCATGGCTTTCTCGGCAAATGGAAGTGCAGCACCGTATTTTAACATAAAGACTACACAGTCCGGCTTTGTTGCCAGAAATTCGTCATAGTCTGTATACACCTTCCCCGGGAAATTTTTCTCTTCCCGCTCCCTGCTGGACTCTGAATGCACATACACTGCCGATACTTCAAATTCTTCTCCCAGTGCTTTCATTACACGCACATACATCTGTGCTCTCCATCCTGTTCCTGCTAATCCTACTTTCATGTAAAAATCCTCCGTCATTGTATAATTTTATGTAGTAATCAAATTGGTATCTGTTCAATATTCCCGGGAATACCGGACAGCAACTGACTTTTCTCCATTATATCACACTTTACATTTTATTGTGTATTTTTATGCAATATACGGATCAAAAAACACTCTCTTTTTCTATGACCCCAAGTAAAATCTGCAAAGATTTCTTTCGACAATAATATTTTCTTCATACAAACTATCGAATGAAACATCACTTTTCAGGATATATATCAGGTACAATACCGAAAAGTCCTGTCCGTAAATATCCTTGCAAAAATAAGTCCCAGAGGCAGTGCCACTACAATCAATATTGCCGCAGCCAGCCAGGAGACCGCTTCATTTAGGGACATGACTCCAAGGTTATAAAATCCTCGATAAAAATACAATCCCGGCACCATAATAACAATTGAAGGAACTGTAAGTGAAATTCTTGGATATCCGTTGTTTTTTTTGATCAGCGACGCCAGCAGTCCGGCTGCCAGTGCCCCGGTAAATGCAGCTACAGCCGCCGGCATCCCGGTAAAATCAATCAGGGACAACCGCAGAGTATTGGCTACTGCTCCGATCATCGCTGCCGTGGAGGCCATGGGAATAGAACTGTTAAACATAATAGAAAATCCAAGAACACCGCAAAAGCTGGCACATAGACGAAAAATCAGCCTGGATGCCGTTCCCAGGTGTACTGCTATAAAATCCTCCGGCTGTAATTTCAGGATCATTGCCGTGATCCAGGCTCCCATGGTTGCCACCAGTATGATGATCAACGCATAGGTCAGCCTTTCCAGACCGGAACGCAAATCCAGTTTCGCCAGGTCGATTCCGCTGGTGATAAAAGGAAATCCCGGAATGATAAATAACATGGAGCAGATATACCCTGCCTCATGAGCCGCCGATATATGGAGCAGGCTTTCCGCCAGATTAAGACAGATTGCATAGATCAGACATGCCGCTGATACGGAAACTGCAATATTTAAGAATAAGGTATAATGATGCTTTATCATCCTGGTACGGATGAAATTACCGATACCTGCGGCAATAAAGGCAAACAGCATCTCCACCGGTCCTCCGCCGAGAAGAAACGTAAAAGCGCCACACGCCAGCGCCGCAGCTACTCCCAGCTTCCAGGGCGAATAGAGCGCATGAATCTGTTCTATTTCATCCAGACGTTTGTGGATCTCCTCTCCCGTTAGCTGTTTCTCGATCTTCGGAAAGTTTTCTACAAACCGCTCCATCCGATAAAGTTTGGATGTATTGACTCCTGTATTGGCTATACTTAAGGACTGTGAAACACAATCTGTCCCGTCGAAGCAGTTAAACCCGATGGACATCAGTCCAACATCCACGGTACAGGTCACTCCCAGCTCTTTGGACAACCGATTCATAGAGGTGCGTACACGCCAGGCACCGGTTCCACAGGAAAGCATCATAAGTCCTACCCTGCCGATCACAGATGCTTTTTCAATCAGATCCGCCTCTGCGATCAGCACATTGCTGTCTGCCTTGGCATAATCATGCCATGGAATTTCCATATGATTTTTTTCCATAATATCCGTATATTCCGATGTCTGTCTTACCACACTTTCTTTATCAGCCATAAAGAATCGCCTCCGCCTTCGCCACATGACGTTCCAGATTTTTTAAAAAGTGAGAGTTTGGCAGAAAAATACCGATCTCGTCATATGTTTTATTATTTTCCAGCAATGTGTCCTGGCCGTAAAAAACAAAAGCCATGGGCAGATTCTTTTCCAGTTTTGCCATCAGATCCCAAACAGCTGCATATGCCTGAGCTTCTGTTTCTTTCTTTTTTACAGTATCCGGCAGTTCATGAATCAATAACACACCTGTATTTTTTTCAAGAATCTGCTGTTCCACTTCCATATGGCTGTCATAACAATGACTGTATCGATAAGCCTTTGCAAAATACATTTTTCTTCCGGCTCCCAGACGTTGATAGACCTCTTCGAAATGTCTGTACTCTTTTTCATGAGCTACACTACTGTATTCAAGAAGAAGTCTCCCCTGCCCGTCGGTCATGATCACGGGATTTTTGATTCCGTCTGCATCGAAACGATAAGGAATCAGACATGCATTTCGCAGAAGATCAAACATGGTATTCCGGCAGATTTCCATCAGGAATGCCGAGAGATCACGATTTCGATAAGCCGTAAATAAAGCTTTTGAAAATTGATCCGGCGAAAATACCTCATCTGTTTCTTCGCCACATAAACACGAATTGCAGAAGGTTTCCTGAAGTTTTTCGCAGGCCCATGGATCTTCCAGAATCTTTTGGAACAATATTTCCGTTTTTTCTTCTCTTGGAAAAATCATACTTTCTTTCATATTCGCTGCCTCACTTTTCTTGCTCTTTTTATTCCGAACAATTATACTATGGACACAATAATAAGTAAAAGCTATAATAGATATGTTATATATTATTTTTTGATATATCAGAGGTACGCCCATGAACGTTAATTTTGAATACTATAAAATTTTTTATTATGTTGCCAAATATGGCAGTTTCACGAAGGCTGCCCGAGCACTGGGAAGCACGCAGCCAAATGTAACCCGGGCTATGAACTGTCTGGAACAGCAGCTGCACAACACTTTATTTATCCGCACCAATCGAGGGATACAGCTCACTCCGGAAGGCGAGCAGCTCTACACCCACGTTTCTGTTGCCATGGCTCAATTATTTATCGCTGAGGAGGAGTTATCTGACAGTGCTTCTCTGACCCACGGGAGCGTTACTATCGGAGCCACAGAGACGGCGCTGAATATTTTTCTGCTTTGTAAGCTGAAGGCTTTCCGTACCGCCTATCCGGGAATTCGACTGAAAATCTATAACTACTCTTCACCCCAGGCTATCGCAGCTGTAAAAAGCGGAAAAATCGATTTTGCTGTTTTATCAACCCCTGTTCCTGCGGAACCGCCACTGCACCTTACTCCGCTGCAGTCCTTCCGGGAGATCCTTATCGGTGGACCTTCTTTTTCCGCTCTTTCCGAAAAGGAACTTTGTTTTTCAGATTTGAAGAAATATCCTTTCATCTGCCTGGGGAGAGAAACTGCCACTTTTCAGTTCTATAATCAGCTTTTTCTTTCCCAGGAGCTGGAACTCATACCTGATACTGAGGCTGCTACTACAGACCAGATCCTTCCTCTGGTAAAAAACAATCTGGGACTGGCATTTCTTCCGGAACCTATGGCTTTAGAATCTCTGGCAAAACAGGAGGTTCTTCAGATTGCAATATCCGAAAAGCTGCCTCTTCGCCACATATGCCTGGTTCATGATCATCAGCACCCTCTGAATTCCGGAGCAAGAGAGCTGAAAAAAATAATCCTGGGTGAAAGGATGGATTAATATATACCTTCTCCCAGAATTATCTTTCAACCTGTAACTGTTCAGTATCTTCGCAGTAGCTTCTGAACAGTTACCCCAGATTCTTACTTGCCACCCAGCAGTTCCAGAATCTCTTCTCTGGAAAAACTGCCGCTTCCCATGTCCTCGCCACTCAGTATCTGATCCGCCAGGGCATGTTTTTTCTCCTGCAGCTTTACAATATTTTCTTCGATCGTATCTTTCGCGATCAGTTTGTAGACATTGACTACGTTTTTTTGCCCGATCCGGTGGGCACGGTCTGTCGCCTGGTTCTGGACTGCCAGGTTCCACCAAGGATCGTAGTGGATCACAATATCCGCCGCCGTCAGATTCAGACCGGTGCCTCCGGCTTTCAGGGAGATCAGAAAAACAGCTGTTGGGTTATCTTCTTTATTAAACTCCTCCACCAGCTTTGCCCGCTTTTCCTTTCCGGTCGAACCGGTCAGCATATAGTACGCCGTTTCTTCGTTCTCCAGCCGGTCTGCCAGCCGGCTCAACATCGTGGTAAACTGGGAAAATACAAGGATCTTATGTCCGTTTTCCACCGCGTTTCGAATCAGATCCACACACATCTCAAGTTTTGCCGACTCTCCTTTATATTCTTCAAAAAGCAATGCCGGGTCACAGCAGATCTGACGCAGTTTGGTCAGTTCGGATAAGATAACGATTTTGGAAGTATTGAATTCTTCCTCGCTCTGTTTATCTAACAGAAGTTTCATCCGTTTTACATGCGCATCGTATAACTTCTGCTGCTCTCCTTCCAGACGGGTATACATATTTTCTTCCAGTTTTTCCGGAAGATCTCGCAGTACATCTTTCTTCAGTCTTCGCAGCACAAAAGGTCGGATCATTTTTCGCAGCCGTTCACTGGCTTCCTCGCTCTCATGCTGGACAATCTGTACTTCCAGTTCCTCACGGAAGCGGGAATAGCTATATAAAAATCCGGGCATCAGATAATCAAAGATGCTCCACAGTTCACTCAGCCGGTTCTCTACCGGTGTTCCTGTGAGGGCAAACCGGGTGTCTGCCTGGATCTTTTTCACAGCTTTTGCAGCCTGGGTGCTGTGGTTTTTGATATACTGTGCTTCATCGATGATCTGACAGCGGAAACGGTACTTTTTATAGAAATCGATGTCTCTGCGGAGCAGATCATAGGAAGTTATCAGAATCTCTCCCTCATCTGCTGCTTCCAGAAGTGTGCGACGCTGCGCAGCCGTTCCTACGATCATTCTTACTGCAAGCCGGGGAGCAAAACGTTCCAGTTCACTGTTCCAGTTATAGACCAGGGAAGCCGGGGCAACGATCAGCGCATTCCGCCGCAGCCGGTCATCTGAGCTCTTCTTTTCCCGCTGCCGTCCCTCATTCTCGATATCCTGCTCTTTTTCCACCGGCTCTTTCTTACTTTTTTCCTGTATTTCACGTTCCTGATACTCGGAAAGCAGATAGCAGATCACCTGCAACGTTTTTCCAAGTCCCATATCATCGGCGAGGATTCCGCCAAATCCATTCGCACTGAGCGTTTTTAACCACAGAAAACCTGTCTTCTGATATCCGCGCAGGATCGGTTCAAGTTCCGCCGGAATCTCAAAATCATTGTCTTCTACAGTTTTCATGTTACGGATCAGAGAACGAAAATTCTTATCCCTCACCGAAGAAATCACCGGATTGTCCCGTAATTGCTGATCTATATACAACGCCCGGTAGGTATCCACCGGAACGCTCTCCTGCATCAGCTGCTGATCTGTCAGCTGCAGCGTTTCCTTCAGATCTGCCAGTATATCCAGACCACTGTCTTCTTTCTGAACGAAGCTTCCATCCTTCAGACGATAATATTTTTTCCTTTTATTATAACGTGACAGAATATCGATCAGTTCCTCTTTTGACATTTCTCCCGCTGTCATTTTCAGCTGCATCAGACCACTGTCAATCGATACTCCTACCGCAACTTTCGGTGGCGGATGCACCTGCATTCCTTTCAGCGTATCTGATATATATACCTCCCCCAGCTGCTGAAATACCGGAATTCCTTCTGTCAGGAGATCATATATTTTATCCTCATCCGTGATCACCATAGCTTTCTGTCGTTCGTCATATGCTTCCCCGTACCGCTGAATCACTTCCCGTACTGCCGCTTCTTTTCCAAGATCCCGCAGTGCCACATCCCTGGTCTCATACAGACTGTATACTTTTTTATCATATTGCACCTGCGGTCTGCAGGTGATCATATCTGTCTGTGGTGCATCCAGATAGATCGAAAACTCCGGAATCGCCACACCATACTGCTGTTCATCAAAATTTTCTTTTGTACATTCAAAACACTGTTCCAACGCCGGAAGAAGTTCCATACAAAACAACGGAACATCTGTCTTTTCCACAAAAATCTTCCGTTCCGGGATCTCCGCCATGCATTCCAGGAATTCTTTTACCGGTTCCATTCTTTTCATCGGTTCCATCATAATCTGATTACCCGAAAAAAATATATTGTATCTGTTTCCTCTTATTTCCGACAATCGATTGATACTTACTTCAATTCCATCCGTTTTTCCCAGAATCTTCAGCGTTCTCTCCGGTATCTGTTCCACAATTTTCCACGGCTTCTCATCCATGTAAAACACGGATGCCAGGATCTCCTGTCCCTTCATCAGCTCCAGAAAAGTTTCCATATCATTGGCAGACAAATCAATCTGTTTTTCCCTGGCATTCCCATAAACCGAATAATAGCTGTGATATCCTCCATACCGATATTCATTTTTCTCTGCCCACTGCACAAGAAAAGATACCAGTGGTCGGGACTGTGGAACGAACGATTCAACAGCATGGATAAACTGCAGATTTTTCCCATAAAAAACTTTCTCATGGTTTTCTATCGCTCTTGCAAAACCGAAAACATCTTTCAGTACATACATCCGGTTGATTCCAAGCTTGAAGCTGACGGTGATCCCGGTGTTTTCCACAACCACATGCGGTTCCAGACGGACTTTTCCACAGATATCCCCCTGAATCATAGGAAGACTTTTCACCAGTGCACCTTTTTGAAGCAGCTGCTGGATACTTCCTGTTGTTTTTCTTGCCATTCCCTTTTGTATACCCGGTATCTGCATCAAATTCATCTGACCCGTCCGATTCTTTGTCTCATAGTAATATCTCAGAAGAACCGCCACACAATGCTTACATATCCCATCATACTCCCAGAAAGCCGGACAGCTGCACTCTGACTCAACAAGATCTTCCCAGACCGTATTCCACATCAGATACACATGGTATGGTGTACTGCGGCTTCCTTCCACATCCGCTTCGATAATCACATTTTCATCCGCATGAACACCTTCTGCTTCTTCTATATGGAAACGCAATACTTTTCCTCTGTTATAAATCTGCAACCCTCTGCTGTATGACTGACTGCCGGCAAGATTTCTGATCTGTTCTCTGAATGTCATCTCCCTGTTCCTTCCGCCTTTATTATTTTGCAAGTTTTCTTTCTTATTTTGATATATTTCCTTCATTTTGTGAAAATCTGCGATTATCTTTCGTTCATAATACTCTATGATTGATTGTAATACGGGATGGACGATTGCACAATGACTAATATAATAAAAGCACAGTAAGAGTTGACACCGTATAGCGCATATGCTATTCTAAGTTTAGACATATCTGGGAAACAATTCTAAGACCATTCGGTTATCTGATTCCCCATATAAAAAACAAAAAACAGACGAAAGGATGAAAAGCGATAGCATGGGAAAAAAAGCTGCAAAACAAATCGATTTTGCCCGGAAGCATGAAGAAGATTTGCGGCGCCTCAGGGGACTGCGATTGCTGGATGATGATTTCATGCAAAAGGTATTTGAGGACAAGGCATGTACAGAACTTTTACTTCAGATTATTCTGAACCGCACAGACCTGAAAGTGATACATGTAAATGGACAGCAGGATATCAAGAATTTGCAGGGACGTTCGGTAAGTCTGGATATACTTGCTGTTGATGTGGATAACAAAGTATACAACATCGAAATCCAGAGAAGTGATAAGGGTGCTTCGGTAAAACGGGCAAGATATAACAGCAGTCTTATTGATTCTAATGTGACAGAGCCTGGTGAAAAATATGAAAATTTGTGTGAATCCTATATTATTTTTATTACGGAAAATGATATAATGAAAGCAGGATTACCGATCTATCACGTCGACAGAACGGTAACAGAAACCGGTAAATTATTTGGTGATGAAGCACATATTATATATGTGAACTCACAGATACAAGATGAATCCGCGTTAGGAAAACTGATGTATGATTTTTACTGTACAGATGCCGGAAAAATGAATTATAAAATTCTGGCGGATCGGGTTCGGTATTTTAAAGAAGACGAGAAAGGAGTTGCGGCTATGAGCAGAGTGCTGGAAGAGATGAGAAAAGAAACTGCACGGGAAACAGCGATTAAGGTTGCAAAAGGTATGCTGGAGTCCGGAAAACTGACATATGAAGAAATAGCTAAAATAACAGAACTTACGATAGATGAGGTCAGGGCTTTGGATGAGAAAGTGACTGCTTAAATCAATAATTGGACCAACGGATCAATTATTGATATGTAATTCAAGAGAAAGGAACTTGTATGACTGTTTCAATTCAGGGAGTATCCCAGGCAGGGCTGGCACAGCCAGTCCTGCTTGACATGCCTTAAAACTGCATTATAATACAAACAAGGACAGAACCCTGAAAAACAGGTTCTGTCCTCGATAACTAATGACATATCTTATATCAGTTTTTTCTGTTTACACAAAACTTGAAACGCTCTCCATGAATATCACATCTTAATCTTTAATCAGGACTTTCCATCCCGTAATTTTATTTTTCTACCACAACCTCACCATTCGGCCGTAAGATCTGAACCGTAACATCCCCTTTTTCCAGAATCGTTGTCCAACTCATGCCCGGGAGTAGCTTTGGTATCCGGATCTCCTTCTTGTTTTCTTTGTCAAGAACCAGAAGACTGTATCCCTGAACTGTATAACTCGGTAAATTGTTTCTGCAGGTTATTTTTATCTGAGAGCCTTCTTTTTCAAGGATTATCGGTTTTGCTGTAATTGTCAGTTCCTTTATATATTGCTTTCCGGTTACCCAAAGTTCTACCGGACGAATTATTCCTCCATCGTTCGCCCAGTCAAAGCTTCGATTTACCGGAAGCATATCCGGCGAAAAACGATTATCTGCTTCTACCGTAATTATATTTTTTCCCTCTTTTATGTATTCGGAAATATTTACTGTAAAAGGTGTATATCCGGAATTCTTATGTTCTCCTGCCAGTTCGCCATTTACATATATTTTTGCATCATGATATACACTGTGAAAGTATAATCTTACACATACGGAAAGCCATTCTTCCGGAACTTCAACTTCCGTCTTTTCGTTCTCTGAAATGATATTCCGCGCGGGGAAATATTCCCACATCCGTCAGATACAGCCTCCTTACCAGTGGATGTTCTACATAATCCTGAAAAGACTCCGTCGGCAGCACGATCATTTTCTCGCCCCGGAATCCATCTCTTTTTCAATTCTGTAATTCACTCATACCGTCAGCCCTCTGTCTGTTCCTGCTCTGTATAATCCTCCACCTGTCCTACCACATCCAGAATCGGATGTGACATCAAAAACCGGTAAAATTCCAGTGCTTCGTCCGCGCTCATATGTACTTCCCGGCTGGTCAGCCAGTATTTTAAGCCATTGACTACCGTAAGTGTATGAAATTCCAGAAAGATATTGATATCTCTCAGACCTTCCAGTTTCTGAAGTGTGATCTTATGATTTTTCATCATCTGTCGGATCAGCTTGCGAAGCTTGCCTGCCAGAATCTCTTCAAACCCGTTCTGTCCGGTGACCTCAAACGCTTTCTGATAATACTGCTGATCTTTCTCCATCTTCCGAAACAGCAGATAGATTGCTTCCCGTTCCATCCCGTCTTCCACCATCTCAAAAACCGTTCGGAAGACTTCTTCTTCCAGAAGCCACTCCATCACTTCATATTTGTCCTGAAAATAATTATAAAAAGTAGGCCGGATCACTCCCGCCTGCTCTGTTATCATCCGAATGGTAATTTTATCAAATGAGCCTTTCAACATCAGTTCTTTAAAGCTTTCCGCCAGCTGATGTTTCGTTGCTTCTCCTTTTCGTTCCATAGATGTCTCTCCCCGTGTTATCCTTTCGGCTTATTTTAACACAAAAAGAGCGTCTATGGAAATTTTTACTTATTTTTTCTTGTAATTGCTGTAGCCTTTGTGAACATACGGGTGCTCTTCCCACAGTTTGTCTGCGGTTTCTTTCCACTGACAGGCGTAGTCCGCACACTTTCCGCAGAGATGTTCCACAGTCTCCGGGGACTGCAGATCGGTGGATTTTGCTCCGGTCTGTTCTACCATCTCCTGCAGGATCTCCGGATTCTCCAGCATCGGACATGGTCGCAGGTGATTGTTATTAAATGGCTGATGATCCCGGTAAGCCATAAACAACGGCTGTTTCAGTGCTTCTAACAGGGACACTTCTTTGATATTTGCAGAAGAGTAATGGATAAATACACACGGTTCCACATCTCCATTGGCATTGATATGACAGTAGTTTCTTCCTCCGGCGATGCAGCCGCCAACGAATTCTCCGTCGTTCTGGAAATCCATGGCATAAATCTGTTTGCCTCCTGTAGCACCACGGATCTCACGGACTCTGTGATACATATATTCTCTCTGTTCTTTGGTCGGAAGCAGATCCACAGCGGCTTCATTTCCAACCGGCATATAATGGAAATACCAGGTGAAACGACATCCTTTGTCGATGATCATATCCAGGAATTCATCAGAAGTTACTGTCTCAATATTTTTGCTTGTATAGCAGATCGATGTTCCGAAGATCAGTCCGTGGCTCTTTAACTTGTCCATGGCTGCCATGACTTTATCGTAAACACCAACTCCTCTTCTGAGGTCGTTGACTTCCTCAAAACCTTCCAGGCTGATCGACAGAGACAGGTTTCCTACCCGCTGCATCTCCTCACAGAAGGCATCATCTACCAGGGTACCGTTGGTAAATGCATGGAATTCACAGTCGTAATGTTTTTCACACAATTTAATGATATCCGCTTTCCGCACCAGAGGCTCGCCGCCTGTATACATATAAAAATAAATACCCAGTTCTTTTCCCTGTGTGATGATCCGGTCCAGATCTTCATAAGACAGATTCAGTTTGTGACCGTACTCTGCAGCCCAGCAGCCAGTGCAGTGCAGGTTGCAGGCGCTGGTTGGATCCATCAGGATCAGCCACGGAATATTGCACTGATGTGTCTCTCGCATCGCACGGATCGTTTTTGTTCCGTGAAATGCCGCTTCAAAGCCAAGATTCAATGCCGTCTGTTTGATCACGTTCGGATGGATCTCATCCAGTGCACGGTTCACATACTGCATCCACTTGGACTCCGGATCCCGAATCAGGTTTCTTGCTCCTTCATATGATTCTGATGGGAAATTATCTCCCATGAATTTTTCTGTCAGATCTACCAGCTGTAAAAGCCCTTTTTCTCTGTCTTTTTCCACGTGTTTTAAGGTCAGCTCAATCGCCTTCCCGAATGCGGCTCGTGTCGCTTTATGTGTTAATTCTCCCATACTTTTTCTCCTCCTTTGCGCTTTTGTGCGTTCCTGTTTTTCTATTATTTTATCTTTCTGCAACTAAAATAAAAATCTTCATTTCCATGAAACTGTTTTATTTTTAACGACATTTTCTGACTTTTGTCGCATTTTTTCGGATGGAGTCTGAAAGGGCGCAAAAAAACTGCTGTCGGAACACTTTGATACTGTGTTCTGACAGCAGTCCATATCATTTATGCCTGTTTTGCGTCTCGTTCTTTATCTAATTTTACATTTCTAAAGTAAAGAAGTATGTCGATCGTAATTTCAGCTATATTTAGAAAATAGAAGAACCATGCAAGATAAAACAGCCAACTGGTCTCTACGCCCATGCCGAGTTGCATGAATTTGCGAGCGATACCGAATACATAACCGATCCAGATAAAGCACTCAAAGAAAAGGCTCTTTCCTTTCGCAGTTCTGGAAACCCATGATTTCCGGATGGAAATCGGCCAGGACAGTCCAAAGCAAAGAATCATCACGGCTTCCATCAGGTCAGTAATCATTTCCATATCCATCGTAGTATTTCTCCATTTCTTTTGCGTTATTTAATTAGTTCTTTTTTCCTTTCAAATATTCCGCTCTTCCCTCTTCGTACAGATTGTTTCCTTCACTGTCGATGATAACAACCAGCGGCATATCTTCCACATACAGTTTACGCAGTGCTTCTGCTCCCAGATCTTCGTAAGCAATCAGTTCTGCTTTTTTGATACATTTTGCCAGAAGAGCGCCTGCTCCTCCGATGGCACCAAAGTATACACCGCTGTATTTTTTCATTGCTTCCACAACTTCCGGAAGACGGGCACCCTTACCAATCATTCCACGGGCACCTACGGACATCATCGTCGGTGCATATGCATCCATACGACCGCTGGTAGTCGGTCCGGCAGATCCGATAACCTGACCTGGTTTTGCAGGTGTCGGTCCTACATAGTAGATGGTAGCATCTGTGGGATCAAAAGGAATCTTCTCTCCTTTTGCCAGTGCTTCACACATTCTCTTGTGTCCTGCATCACGGGAGGTATAGATTGTACCTGTTAACAGTACCTGATCTCCTGCGTGAAGTGTTTTTGCCAGTTCCTCTGTAAGAGGCAGTGTTATCTTCTTAGCCATATTAGATCACCTCCGTTTTGTGACGGGTTACATGACAGTTAATATTGATGGCACATGGCATACCTGCGATATGGGTAGGCATGGTCTCGATATTCAGTCCGATTGCTGTTGTCTTTCCGCCAAATCCCTGTGGTCCGATACCCAGTTCATTGATTTTCTCCAGCATTTCTTTTTCCAGATCTGCATAGAACGGATCCGGATTGGAGGAATCCAGTGGTCTCATCAGAGCTTTCTTGGCCAGAAGGGCTGCTTTATCGAAAGTTCCGCCGATACCAACACCGACTACCATCGGCGGGCATGGGTTAGGACCTGCTGTTTCAACTGTCTCAATGATAAAATCCTTGATTCCCTGCAGACCGTGAGAAGGTTTGAACATACGGATCGCACTCATGTTTTCGCTTCCGAATCCTTTCGGTCCTACGGTAATCTTGATATTTTCTCCCGGAACGATCTCTGTATAGATCATAGCCGGTGTATTGTCACCGGTGTTTCCACGGCGAACAGGATCTTTTACTACGGATTTTCTCAGATATCCTTTGTCATATCCGCGGCGAACTCCTTCATTGATAGCATCTGCCAGATCTCCGCCTACCATATGTACGTCCTGACCGATTTCCAGGAAAACACAGGCCATACCGGTATCCTGACAGATCGGTACACATTCATTGTCTGCGATCTCAAAGTTCTCGATGATATTGTCCAGAACTCCTTTTGCAATCTCACCGTCTTCACAGGCACGGCAGTTTTTAATCGCGCATTTTACATCTTCCGGAAGATGCTCATTTGCTTCGATACAAAGCTTTTCCACTACATCAGTGATCTGCTTTACGTCTATCTCTCGCATTCCACTCCACTCCTTTTTATTCTTCTGAACCAGAGATAATAGTCTGATCAGCAAAATCTTCTATTTCTCTGAAATGTCCTGTATCGGTAACCAGACGAGAGTTTCCCCTCGTCTGGTATGCCTTCTTACCTGTCTGTTTCTTATCTTTCGTGTCTTGCATAATGTGGAAGCAGTAACGGAGAAACGTGATCTGTTTCAACACCGGCTGCTTTCAGTTCCTCATCATACGCTTTTACGTGATCCAGGTTCATCTCACCCAGTTCAACATCTTTGCATTTTGCAGCTGCTTTCTTACCTGCGTTTCTACCGAATACGATAACATCCAGAAGGGAGTTACCCATCAGTCTGTTTCTTCCGTGGATTCCGCCTGCAGCTTCTCCGGCAACCAGAAGGTTCGGGATTTCTTTTGTGAATCCGTCCCCTGTGATTTCCAGACCACCGTTCTGATAATGCAGTGTCGGGTAGATCAGGATCGGAACTTTTCTCATATCGATACCGTAGTTCATATACATACGGAACATAGCCGGGATTCTCTTCTCAATGGTGCCTTCACCACCAAGGATCTCGATCATAGGAGTATCCAGCCATACACCTTTTGCTCCGCCCGGAACATCTACGCCACGGCCTTCTTCACACTCGCGGATAACACCGGATGCATTGACATCACGAGTCTCCAGCGGATGGATATAAGCTTCACCGTTTGCATTAACCAGCTGTGCACCAACGGAACGAACTTTTTCAGTTACCAGTGCACCAAGGATCTGTGACGGGTAGATTGCTCCTGTCGGATGATACTGGATAGAATCCTGATATAACAGGGCAGCACCTGCTCTGTATCCCAGAACCAGACCATCGGCAGTTGCACCGTAATGGTTGGATGTCGGGAATCCCTGATAATGCATTCTTCCTGCACCACCGGTTGCGATAACTACTGTTTTTGCTCTTGCAACAGAGTAGTCACCTGTTTCCATGTTCAGAAGAACAGCTCCTGCAACCTGACCTTTTTCATCTTTGATCAGTTCTACTGCTGATGTAAATTCAACAACCGGGATTGCACGGTTGATTACTTCATCACGCAGAGTACGCATGATCTCTGCTCCGGAGTAGTCCTTTGCAGCATGCATTCTCTTTCTGGAAGTTCCGCCACCATGGGTAGTTACCATAGTTCCGTCTGCCTGTTTGTCAAATTCAACACCCAGCTCGTTCAGCCATTTGATAGCATCCGGAGCTTCCATAACCAGTCTTTTTACCAGTTCTGGTTTTGCAGCAAAATGTCCGCCACCGAAACAGTCCAGATAATGCTGTACCGGTGAGTCGTTTTCTTTGTCTGCTGCCTGGATTCCGCCTTCAGCCATCATGGTGTTGGCATCACCAATACGCAGTTTTGTAACGATCATTACGTTTGCACCTGCTTTGTGTGCTTCGATAGCACAGGAAGAACCTGCTCCACCACCACCGATAACAAGTACATCTACATCGTAGTCTACTTTTGTAAGATCTACATTGTCAGTCATCAGGCGGCTTGTGGAATGAAGCATATCAGCCAGCTCCAGAGGAGCTTTCTGACCTTTGTTCGGTCCAACTTTGATCTCAGCAAATGCGTCTGGGTTATAATCTGGATGGAATTTTTTCAAAAGAGCGTCTTTTTCGTCTGCTGTCAGACGTCTTGGCTCTGTTGCCATACGCTGTGCTCTTGTAGCCTCTACCTTTTTGATAGATTCCATCATATTTTCCGGATATGGTGCATACATATTTTACGCCCTCCTATTTCTCAATATCTCTGTTGTTGTAAAGTTCTTCCATTTCTGTGATCGGTTTCTGCATGATCTTCTCGATCAGGTCATCGTAAGCACCTTCGTGAATCTCTTCCACTCTCTTTGTCAGATGTTTTGCTTCCGGTGCAATATATTTTCCTGTGAGACGTCTTGCCAGAAGACCTACCATCGGATGAGAAATACCAGCCGGGCATCTTACAGAACAGCATCCGCAGCTTACACAGTCAAAGGATTCTTCTGCACATTTCTCCAGTTCACCTCTCTGTGCGTATGCGATATACTGCATAACATTCAGATCCTGTGTACATGCTTTTGTACATGCGTTACATCCGATACAGCTGTAGATTTCCGGATACAGTTCCATCATGATCTGAGCATTCGGTTTGATTTCTTCGATATCGTATGTTCTCTTATCAGTCGGGAAGAATGGGATACTTGCCACATACATGCCTTCCTGAACCTGTGTCTGACAGGCCAGACAGGTTTTCAGCTCATTGTCACCCTTGATTCTGTAGATTGTTGCGCAGGCTCCGCAGAAACCATGACGGCATCCACATCCTCTTTTCAGAGTGTAACCGGCATACTCCATAGCTGTCATAATTGTCAGTTCTGCAGGCACACTATATTTTTTACCGAAAAAATATACATTTACCATTTTTTCCATTTGTCGGTACCAGTCCTTTCTTAATACTCGTTAGGTAATTCGTCGATTTCATCAAAGCGGAATACCGGGCCGTCTTTACATACGTACTTGGATCCGATATTGCAACGTCCGCATTTACCAACACCACATTTCATACGAAGCTCCAGGGTTGTGTACACCTGTTCTTTGGTGAATCCCATTTCCTGAAGACCAGCCAGAACAAATTTGATCATGATTGGCGGTCCGCAGACCAGAGCTACTTTGTCAGTGTCGAATCCGATCTCTTTCAGATAAGTCGGAACAAATCCTACATGACCGTCCCAGCCTTCCTGTTCACGGTCGATGGTCAGATATACGTTTACGCCTTCTGCTTTCATCCACACTTCCTGGATCTCTTTTAACTGAACCAGATCGTCAGCGGAACGGGATCCGTAAAGGATATCTACAGTTCCGTAGTTCTCACGGTTATCCAGTACGTAGTTGATTACAGAACGAAGTGGTGCCAGACCGATACCGCCGGCGATAAACAGCAGGTTTTTACCCTTTAATTCGGTTTCTACCGGAAAATGGTTTCCGTACGGTCCGCGGACTGTGATCTCATCACCTACCTGCAGGCTGTGCAGGTAGTCAGTAAGCATACCACATTTCTTAATACTGAATTCCTGGTACTCTTTATTGGTCGGTGAAGAAGTAATGGAAAACATACCTTCACTTACACCCGGTGCACATACCATGGCACACTGTCCCGGCATATGTTCAAATAATTTTCCTCCGTCCGGTGCATTGACACGGAATGTCTTTACATCCGGTGTCTCCTGACGGATATCTGTGATGATACCAACTTTAGGGATCAGGGTATCCAGCGTGTAATTTTTATGACAGGTACATTCGCTCATTATTTGTCACCTCCCTGTTTTTCAAATGCTTTGATAACTTTTACAATATTTAAGGATGCCGGACATTTTTCCACGCAGCGGCCACATCCCACACAGGAGTACATGCCGTTGTTGTTTGCCGGGTAATATACCAGTTTGTGCATGAATCTCTGACGGAATCTCTGCAGCTGGCTGGTACGGTTATTTCCATGCGCCATCATGGTGAAATCGGAGTACATACAGGAATCCCAGCAGCGGTATCTCTTTACACCATGTCCGGTGTCATAATCTTTGATATCGTAGCACTGGCAGGTCGGACATACGAAGGTACAGGTACCACATGCCAGACATGGTTTATACAGTTCTTCCCATACAGGGGAGTTGAACTTTTCTGTCAGTGCATCTCCGTTCCATCCTTCCAGAGACAGATCGGAATATGGCAGTTTTTCTACGATCGCACGAATAGCGGTTTTTTCTGTTTCCAGTTTTTCTGCATCTGTGCCGTCAGCTTCTGTCAGGAGGCTTTCTACTGCTTTGGTCAGTGCCTCCCCCTTGTCAGTCAGGGCTTTCCAGTACAGTTCGCCGTCTACCATCCAGGTAGCTACATCTGCTGCAGGTTCTGCACAGTCGATGCCGAATACTTTACAGAAGCAGGATTCTTCCGGCTCATGACATGCCATGGCAACGATGGTTCCGTGTTCTCTTCTTGCAGCGTAGAAGCTGTCGACAGGATCACTTAAGAATACGTTATCCAGAACTTTCACACCCTGGATATCGCAGGCTTTCATACCAAATACTACAAAATTCTGCTCTTTCAGCGCTTCCGGCTGGATGCTCAGTTTCTTTCCGTCTCTCTGTACAGTATACAGATTTTCACTCTGTGGGAAGAATGCATCTTTGGGAGATTTTACTGTTTTCAGGGTCTCCAGGGATACTTTTGCATCCGGAGTCCATGCTTTATAATTCACCTGTCCGCTTACTTCTACCGGCAGATATAATTCCTGATTCTCGGCAATACTCTGGAATAATGCCGACAGATTTTCTTTTGCTATCTTATACATACATTATCCCCTTTCTGTTACGATACTCGGTTCCGCATCGTCAAATGAGAAGTTTGTCAGCGGTCCTTTGGAATCGGTATCTTCACCGGCCTGATATTCTCCATACAGTTCATCGATATCTTTGATAAATTTGCGGTTGAACAGGTGAAGCGGGATACCCTGTGGACATACTCTGCTGCACTCACCACAGTCTGTACATCTTCCGGCTACATGGAAAGCACGGATGATATGGAACATCTTCTCTTCAAAAGAGTCCACATTTGCTTTCTGGGAACTGTCAAATTTATTGCTGTCAAAAACACATTTTCTGCAGCTGCATGCCGGACATACATTTCTGCAGGCGTTACAACGGATACATTTGCTCAGCTCGCTCTGGAAGAAAGCAAATTTTTCTTCTGGGCTCATAGCTTCGATTCTTCTTACTTCATCAAAACGATCTGCATCTTTGGTGTCCTTGGACTCGCCGATGATCTCGTCATAGATCTGATGTTCTTTGCCTTTACATACATGACATCTTTCCAGCATACCGTCTTTGTAAGCACATGTCTTCTCACCGTAGATAGTCTGGATTGTCAGTGTCTCGGCATCGTCTGTGATCTCGGCACCCTGGATGGACTGAATACCTTTGATTCCCTGTTTTTTGATCTTCTCGATATCCAGTTTTCCTTTGCATCCTACACCAACGATGTAGGCTTTGTCTCTGTCTACTCTGTGCTCTTTGATCAGCTGGTTGAAGCTGTATGTATCACACGGTTTCAGACAGACCATGGTTTTTCCTTCCAGTTTGGAAGCTTCGATCATATATTTGCTTAAGTTTGCTCCGCAGAATCCGTTGTATACGAAATCTTTCAGAGATTCTTCTGTCTCAAAGTACGCAGGTTCCGGATTGTAAGGCAGGTCTCCGGCTTTCCAGCCAAGAACCCGGGCTACTGTTCCGTCTGCCAGCAGTTCTTTCGCACGGTTGATTAATTCCTGCATCTTATATCCTCCAATCTAACGTTCTTACCAAGGGAATGGATCTTTTCCACGAACTCGTTCATGGTTGTGGAGAATTTTACACCCTCTGCTGCTGATACCCATTCTACACGGGTACGTCCGTTTTCCACACCGATATAGTCGAGCATGGAGAACAGCAGTGTCATACGTCTTCTTGCGTAATAGTTACCGGTGCTGTAATGGCAGTCTCCTGGATGACATCCACACATGATCACGCCGTCCGCACCTTTTTCGAAGGCACGAAGGATGAACATCGGGTTGACACGGCAGGAACATGGAACACGGATGATCTTTACATCTGCCGGGTAACCAAGACGGCTGCTTCCAGCCAGGTCGGCTCCTGCATAACTGCACCAGTTACAGCAGAACGCTACAATTTTCGGTCTGAATTCTTCTTTTGCTTCTATCGACATATTGCATCTACCTCCGCTATAATCTGTCTGTTAGAGAATCCCTGCAGATCCATCGCTCCGGATGGGCAGGCTACGGTACATGCACCACAACCCTGGCACAGTGCGCTGTTGACCTGAGCCACACGGCGGGTTTCACGGATACCGTGGTCATTAATTTCTTTCTCTTCGTATGTGATTGCTCCGTAAGGGCACACATTTGCACAGGTGGAACATCCGTTACACAGAAGTTCATCCGGTTTTGCGGTACATGGGTTGGTCATCAGTTTGTCTTTTGCCAGCAGTCCGATGGCTTTGACAGCTGCTGCACCTGCCTGTGCTACAGTTTCCGGGATATCTTTCGGTCCCTGGCATACACCGGACAGGAAGATACCTGCGGTCGGGGACTCTACCGGACGGAGTTTTGCATGTGCTTCTGTCAGGAAGTTGTTGGTATCGATACTTGCTGTCAGCATGGTTGCGATCTTACGAACACCCGGGTTCGGCTCGATGGCAGCTGCCAGAACAACCATATCTGCTTCTTTCAGGATCTGTTTGTTATCTAACAGATCGGATCCCTGTACCAGCAGTTTTCCGTTTGGCTGCGGAATCACTTTTCCTACCTGACCTTTGATATAATTTACTCCATACTGTTCTACGGCTCTGCGGTAGAACTCATCGAAGTTCTTACCAGGAGTACGCACATCAATATAGAAGACAGTTACATTGACATCCGGATATTTATCACGGATCAGCATCGCATGTTTTGCGGTGTACATACAACAGATCTTGGAGCAGTAGCTCTTTCCTCTGTCATCGGAACAACGGCTTCCCACACACTGGATAAATACCATTTCCTTCGGAGGTTTTCCGTCGGAGAGACGTTCCAGATGGCCGCTTGTCGGACCTGCTGCGTTCATGATACGTTCCAGTTCCAGAGAGGTGATGACATCTTTGCTCTGGCTGTATGCATACTCATCGTAGTTGTCCAGTTTGATGATATCAAATCCGGTGGCAACGACGATTGCGCCGTATTTTTCTGTTACGATCTCGTCTTTCTGATCATAGTCGATCGCACCTGCCTGACATACTTTGGAACATACACCACATTTTCCGGTTTTGAACTTGATACAGTGTTCACGGTCGATCACCGGTACGTTCGGGATTGCCTGAGCAAATGGTGTGTAGATCGCGCTTCTGTTGTTCAGACCGCGGTTAAATTCGCTCGGTGCTTTCTTGGATGGACATTTTTCCTGGCATACGCCACATCCGGTACATTTGTCCATGTTGACGCTTCTTGCTTTTTTCCGGATATCTACGGTAAAGTCACCAACGAAACCAGATACTTTTTCTACTTCACTGTATGTATAAATATGAATTTTTTCGTGAGCTGCAGCTTCCACCATCTTTGGTGTCAGGATACATGCAGAACAGTCCAGAGTCGGGAAGGTTTTGTCCAGCTGGGACATTCTTCCGCCGATACTTGGCTCTTTCTCAACGATATCTACTTCATAACCTGCATCTGCAATATCCAGAGCTGTCTGGATACCTGCGATACCGCCACCGATAACCAGTGCACGTTTTGTTACAAGGCTTTCGCCCGGCTGCAGCGGTGTGTTCAGGTTTACTTTTGCTACTGCTGCTCTCATCAGGATCACAGCTTTTTTTGTTGCCTCTTCCATATCTTTATGGATCCAGGAACAATGTTCACGGATGTTGGCAATTTCTACCATGTATGGGTTCAGTCCGGCTCTCTCAGCTGCTTTCCGGAATGTTGCCTCATGCATACGTGGGGAACAGGAACAGATTACCAGTCCTGTCAGCTGTTTTTCTTCGATCGCTTTTGCGATCAGGGCCTGTCCGGCTTCAGAACACATATACTGATAGTCTTCTGCATGAACAACACCCGGCTCCATAAGAGCCATCTCTGCTACTCTTTTCACGTCTACCGTTGCTGCGATATTACTTCCGCAATGACAGACAAATACTCCTATTCTCTGCACCAGGGTTACCTCCTATATCTTCTGAATGCACTGACTAACAACTGCTGCGGCAGTTCCGGATCCAGTAATTCCGGAATCTCATCCGGTGTCAGATAATTCTGACCTTTCTGGCGGACTACCAGCTGTCTTGCTGCGTCGATCAGTTTACCCGGTTTTACATCTCTCGGACAACGCTCTACACAGGCAAAGCAGGAGAGACATTTCCACAGTGATTTAGAATTGACCAGTTCTTCGATGTTCTCATTGGCTACATAAGATACGAACTGATGTGGTTTGATATCCATCTCGTTAAAAGACGGGCAGGAAGCAGAACATTTACCGCATTTCATACATTTCAGAGGATTCACACCACTGATCTCTTTGATCAGTTCTGCCTGTTTTTTCTCGGTACTCATTATTCAGCCACCTCCTTGTCGGATGTCAGTGTCTGCAGAGCTTCCTCTTTTACTCCGAGAGCTTCTGCCAAAAGTTCTGTGAAGTAGTGAACCGGCAGTTTGCCGTTTCCGCTCTTGTTCAGGTTGTACAGACACAGTGGACAGGCGGTGATCAGCATCTCTGCACCAAATCCTGCTGCGCTGTCCATGATATTGTTGCACATGTTTTTGGACATGTCTTTTTCTTTCAGAGAAATGTATCCTCCGCAGCATTCGTTCCGGTATGGATACACAACCGGTTCAGCACCGATGGCACGGATGAAATCTTCGATAATGGTTGGATTCTCCGGATTATCAAATGCCATGATCTTGCCCGGACGAAGAAGCAGGCAGCCATAGTAAGCGCCGATTTTCTTTCCGGTTAACGGATTCACTACTTTTTTCTTTAATTCATCAAACCCGATACGGTCACGGAGCACTTCCAGAAAATGGAGCACTTCAGTCTCGCCTTCATATGGCTCTGCCAGTTTCATGTAGTTGTTTGCTCTGGTACGGATATCTTCTACATTCTTCATATCATCATTGACACGTTTGATTACGTGATGACAGGCAGAACAAAGAGTTACCAGATCCTGACCTTTTTCTTTGGCCTCATTCAGAGCACGGACGGAAGAAAGTTTTGTGGCAATCTCATCAGAACCAAGTGGATATACACCACCGCAGCACTGCCAGTTGTCGATTTCTTCCAGTTCAAATCCCAGTGCCCTTGCAGATACTCTGGCATATGCATCCAGATCTCTTGCTTTTGTTCTCAGGGTACAACCCGGAAAATAACTGTACTTCATAGTTCCTGTATCCTTTCTTTATGTAAGTTTCCTGCCTGTCGGTCACCGGTTGCAGCCAACAGACATTCGTTACTGTCTGCTTAATCCAGATCGATCTGTGCGATGACTGCTTTCAGCGCATCGGCACTCTTATGTAACTGTTCGATCTCTTTTTTGTTCATACGCATCGGCACTTTACCCTGAATACCGTTTGGTCCAACCAGTGTCAGTGTGCTTAAGCATACATCGTCAATTCCGTATTCTCCATGCATCATGGAAGATACAGTTGTGATGGAATCAGAAGAAGCTGACAGGATAGAGCAGAGTTTGCATACGGAAGCAGATACTGCGTAGAAAGTAGCTCCTTTTCTTTTGATGATCTGTCCGCCGGATTTCTGTACGTATTCGAGCATCGCATCTTTGTCCACTTCTTTTACTTCTTTTCCCATGCTCTTTGCAATATCGTAATATTCATCCAGGCTTACACCGGATACATATGCGCCGGTCCACGGAATAAAGGATGTGTCTCCATGCTCACCAAATACATAGGCATGAATGTTGTTCTGTGCTACATTGAGATGTTCGGAAAGTCCGCAACGAAGACGAGCAGAATCCAGAATGGTTCCGGATCCGATGATCTGATTTTCCGGAAGTCCGGAAATCTTGGTAAATACATAGGTCATGATATCTACAGGATTACTTACAATGATATATAAAGCATGCGGAGCCACTTTTACAATCTCCGGTGTGATAGATTTCAGGATATTTACATTGGTCTGTGTCAGTTCGATTCTTGTCTGACCAGGTTTACGTGCGATACCGGAGGTGATAATTACGATGTCAGAGTCTTTCGCATCTTCGTATTCACCGGCAATGATGGAGATCGGGTCTCTAAAGCAGGTTCCCTGTGCGATATCCATGACTTCGCCTTCTACTTTTTCTTTGTTAATGTCGATCAGGACGATCTCTGATGCAACATTCTGATTAGATAAGGTATACGCAATTGTGGAACCAACACTTCCGGCTCCTATAACTGTAATTTTGCTGCTCATAGTGTCTCCTTCTTCCTTTCTATTTGTCTATTTTTTAACAATTGTGGCAAAAAAATATGAAATCTTCGCTTTCTATCAATTAGCTTTTTTGGATTTTCTCATAAAAATATAAGAGTTCACACTTCTCCCTCCGCTAAGATAAGTATCAGCTCGATTCCATTTGGATATATTATAACGTATTGATAAGATTTTAACAAGTGTTTTTGCAAAATTTTATCAATTTCTTTGTGGGGATTGATTGGAAGTGTCTATGGATGGGGTGGATGGCTGTGGCTGGTATGGGGACGCAGGGGGAAGGCACAGGTCAGGGAGCTTGGACGTGGGCAGGGCAACTTTAAGCTAGCCGCTAACTTCGGCTATAATTCGCGAGGGTCAGCTGACCCTCGCGAAAGCCTGCGTAAGCGTCGGATCTTAAAGCTTGCCCTAACCGCCCACAAAGTGTCCAAGCCCCCTGACCTGTGCCTTCCCCCTGCTGAGCATCCAGATGGGCAAACGTCGCGTTCGCTCGTTTTTAGTTTGACCAACAACTGATATATATATTGGTTTAGCAACAGTATTCTCTATTATATTTCAAAAAGGTGACACGTTCGGTTCATCTCCAGCTATCGAGAGTATAGCGCTTACATAATATATTATCTTTCACCTATAACACCGTTTCCACTCAAAATACAGCGTTATTTCTTGTGAAAACCAGCACCAGCCTCCCGGTTCGGGGGTGGGGCAACACTTTGTGGGCGGTTAGAGGCGATTTTGAGATCCGACACCTACGTAGACTTTCGCGAGTGTCAGCTGGCACTCGTGAATGATAGTCGGAGTTGGTGGCTAGCTCAAAACGCCTCTGCCCACGTTGCCCCACCCCCGAACCGGGAGGCTGGTGCGTCCGTCTTACGACAAATCCTCTCTTCTATTTAACCTTACATGAACGTTCTCCAATATCCAACCTTACGCTCATTAATCTCCTGAATAATCTCCGGTTCAACCTTGAAGTTTCTTTCCATATCCATCAATCCATTGATCTCCTGCTGTACATCGCTGACCTGGGTGTAACAGAAGCCGCAGCAATATGGGATTTTCTTGACGGCTGTAGTAATATCATCAAAACGCTTGATAAAATCTTCTTTTGTATTGACTTTATTGCCATATCCCCATCCGGAATCATCGTTGTTGAAAGCGATTCCACCATACTCGCTGATGATGATCGGCTGACCTTTGTACTCGTAGCCGTTTGCCAGAGCAGATTTTCCGCTGTGGTATACTTCTGTGGTCAGAATCTGGTCTTTGTATTCGGTGTAGCGTTTGTACAGAGTATCGCCCACTTCTTCATAATCATGAAGGGTGATAATATCGGAAACGGTGTGTTCCCATCCGTCATTTACAATAACCGGACGCATAGTGTCCAGACTCTTGGTCAGATAGTATACCGCTTCTGTAAAGTGCTGTTCTACTTTTCTTGTTTCAATCTGGCTGACGCCCCAGGATTCGTTCATCGGAGTCCAGGTGATGATGCATGGGTGGTTGTAGTTCTGTCGGACAATTTCCATCCATTCTTTTGTAAATTCTTCTACCGCATAATCGGTATAGCGATAGGCGGCTGCCATCTCGCTCCATACTAGCATACCTTTTACATCACACCAATATAAGAATCTCTCATCTTCTATTTTCTGGTGTTTGCGCAGTCCGTTGTATCCAAGGGCATGGATCTTGTCGATATCCTCGACCAATGCTTCTTCACTTGGTGGTGTCAGATGCGAATCCTTCCAGTACCCCTGATCCAGAATCAGTCTCTGATACAGCGGATGACCGTTCAATAAAATGTTTGGTCCATCGATACGGATCTCACGCATTGCGAAATAAGAACCAACCGTATCCACGATCTCCCCTTTGTGAGTAACCGCAAAATCAATATCATACAGATCCGGTTCTGCAGGAGTCCAAACACGGACACCCCATTCCAGTCCCACTGTTCCTTCATAGGCTACATTAATGGTTGTCTCTACATGTTTCTGATTTGCCAGCACACACTGCTTTGCAACCGTTGTTCCTCGAAAACTAACGGTAGCTGTGATCATCAGATCGTCATCCAGATCTTTTTCCGCTGCTGCCACTTCATATTCCAGTTTCAGTGCAGCATTTTGCAGATCCGGTGTCATTTTTACGGATGCCAGGCTGATCTTCGGTACGTATTCACTCCATACCGTTTTCCAGATACCGGTGGTCTGTACATACCAGCATCCAAAGTTTTCGTTGATCCATCGCTGTTTTCCTCTTGGCTGCTGGGTATCAAAAGAGTCTTCTACTTTTACCGTCAGTTCATTTTCTCCGTCATGCACCAGATTGGTAACGTCAAAAGAACATCTTGCATAGCCGCCTCTGTGGCTTCCTGCATAGGCACCGTTTACCCATACTTTTGTAATAAAATCGCTGCCCTCAAAGTGCAGGATATAACGATTATTCTCCAGCTTCACACCATCTACGTTAATTGTACGATGATACCAGATAAAATCATGACGGGTTTCATCCTGAATGCCGCTTAACTTTGTCTCATATGTGAACGGAACATTGATCTTTTTATCACCTTTGAATTCCTGATACCATTTCTCTTTTTCCCCGGCATTTTCATCATCAAAACCGAAATCCCAGGTTCCGTTCAGATTTTCCCAGTCAGTTCGCATAAACTGTGGTCTTGGATAGTCCTTGATGTAACATTTCATTTTTGCTTTCCTCCATAAATGCTTGTAAAATCCCTTTCCGTCCTTTTGACGATTTTCCTATACAGGTTTATTTTCTCAGAAAATACATCTTTTTCATATTACAATACTGTACAATTTTTTTCTTTTTCTTTGTGTAGTTTTCCCTTTGTTCAGACAACAACTGTATAAAAAACGTCTCGTTTCTATTTTGCAAAAAAAGATGGTACGGAGTTCTCCATACCATCTTTTCTATATTTCTGAAATTTTTTATCTTCCCAGCGCCTTCGCCAGCTTCCGAATATATTCCGGGGTGGTTCCGCAACAGCCGCCTACGATTCCGGCACCGACTTCTACCAGGTGTTTGGTGTGTCTTGCAAAATCATCTGCATTCATATCGTAATGAGCTTCGCCTTTGTCATCGATAAACGGCATGCCTGCGTTTGGTTTCGCGATGATAGGAACAGTTGCCACTTCTTTCATGCTGGCAACTACTGCTTCCAGCTGATCCGGACCTACGGAACAGTTCAGTCCTACGGCAGCCGCTCCCATCTCCTGTAAAGTCAGAACTGCTTCCACGGCATTACCTCCGTACATTGCGCTCCCGTCTGCTTCCAGAGAAAGCGTACAGATCATCGGAAGATTGCAGACTGCCTGTGCTGCATCCAGTGCAACCACCGTCTCATCCACGCTCAACATGGTCTCTGCAACAAACAGATCCACGCCTGCATCCACCAGGGCTTTCATCTGTTCCTGATATGCCTCATACAGTTCATTATAAGTCAGGGTTCCTCTCGGCTCCATCAGCTGTCCGGTGGTGGTGATATCTCCCGCTACCAGAGCCCGGTTGCCGATTCCGTCTTTACAGATCTTTACCAGCTTTGTGTTCAGTTCGGCTACCCGATCCTGGAGATTAAAGTTTCTCAGGCTGATAGGATTGGCTGCGAATGTAGGAGCATATACGATCTGGCTTCCGGCATCCACATAGGCACGCTGCAGTTCCTGTAAAACTGAAGGATTTTCAAGTACCCACTGCTCAGAAGATATGCCTACCGGCATACCTGCTTTTCTCAGGTTGGAACCGGTGGCTCCGTCCAGAATTACTACCCCTTTTGCTGTCAGTTCATCAAATTGCTGTCTTGTCATTGTTTTCTCCTTCCTCTGTATATCCAAAACACTATTTCAGTATTATCGGCTTTTTTATCTTCCCACGGACTTACAGAGGGAGTGTCCCATTACTGTTTCCGTTCACAGAACTCAATCCGTTCTTTATTCGGTCCTTCGATAATAAAGAAAGCCACACCCTTTTCCCAGAATGGAAGTTCTTCAATTCCATTCGACAACACTTTATATCCCTGCTCACAGATCCATGCATAAGCAGCCTGAATATCTGTACAGTTTAAAGCGAAGTGATTGATGGCGCCGACAAGACCGTTGCCACCCTCGGCATAAGTCTCGATCATCAGGTTCCCCAGCTGCAAAAATGCAACTTTTGCCTGGTTTGCAGGTACCTGATTCGTGTGCATGGTCTGAAATCCCAGACCTTCGTAAAACCGGATCGTTGTTTCTATGTCTGATGTAGGAATTCCGATATGCTGGATTCCTGTCGTCCACTGTACTACACTCATCCTCTGTATCCTCCGCTTTTTTCTCTATAAATCTTATTTACTCAGCGCTGTCCTCTGCTGCTGTGTCTTCTGTTGTAGTGTCTTCACTGTTATCCTGTGAAGAGGTATCTTCTGTACTGTCCTGTGCGTCACTGGATTCTGTATCATCGCTGCTGTCGGCACTCTTGTATACAAAAGATACACTGTCAGTGACTGTGATCTGATCCCATACTTTATCTTTGACTTTAATCTTTTCTTCTTTTACCCAGTCTTCCAGTGTGCTGTCATACAGATCAGATTTTCTTTCTGAAATAACCGTCTTCTCTTTGTTTTCTGTCGCATCTTCGTCCAGCATCTTATCCAGACGTACCACATAATAACCGTCGTCGCCTTCGATCACACTGTCAGCAACTTCTCCGTCTTTCAGTTCCAGAGCTGCATCCTGTACCGCCTCATCCAGTGTATCATCAGTACTTCCTGCTGTGGTAAATGCCGGTGCTGTCGCACTTAAACTGTCATCTACTTCTTTTGCCAGTGCATCCATATCTGCGTTTGCCACGTCATCGGATGCTTTTACTTTATCAAGTACCTGCTGTGCCAGGTCTTTTTTCTGGGCTTTTTCTTCATCGGTCAGATCAATGGTATTACCGTCATCATCCTTTTCTGTTCCTTCTGTAGAAACTTTTACAATAGTGACTCTTGTCTGATCTTTTTCATTGGCGCTGACCTCGGTATCTACATCTGCAGTCATCGGATCATGCATCTTGCTGCGGATCGTTACCAGTTCCAGATACGTAACGATATCGTCTTCAGATACTGCCAGTTTTTTCAGGATCTTTTCATCGTTATCTTTGATAAATTCCGCTGCTGCTTCTTTGATCGCTTTTTCTTCATCATCCGTAATCGTAACGTCATAATCTGCCGCATGTGCTTTCAGTACATACAACTGATTAATTGTCGTCATGACGCCATCTTTGGAGCTTTCCCCGACAGTTTTCCCGTCGTCTCCTTTCTGATCCCACACATTAGATGCAGAGCCGCTGACACCATACTGTGACATCAGCATATTATAATAACTCATGGTCTGCGCCTGCTGGTCTCTTACCATATAGCTTGCCAGACCCAATGTTACTTTTTCATCTCCTACAGTTGCTACGGTTTTTGTTCCATCAATTGCTTTTGAGCATCCAGACAGTGTACCTGCTGCAAGAGCAGCTGCCAGAATCCCACATGCTGCGGTTTTATTTAACTTTCTCATGTTTTCCTCCGTTACCCTTTTATGTACTCCGGGAGTACATTTATTCACTAATAGCATTTATTATAGACTATTTCCTCCTATGGGGCAACTTTTTTCCTTTTATTTCAATCTTTTTTCACAAGCGCTCATCTCTTGTTTTCCTGTTCTCAGGAATTTGCCTGCACTTATACCAGACACTGCATGACCGTCAGTAATTCAGTCGCCTTCTCCTGCATCGGCACTGCTTCCTTTGCCTTTCGGTTTCTCGGACGATACAGAAAATACGGATTTGTTTCGACTTTAAACTGCAGTTCTTCCGGATACTGATTCAGTATCTCCGGTATCTTCGCTGTGTCAATCTTCGCCCGCTCATACATGGTAAGTTTCAGGCTGTCATCAAGCTGCTTAACTTCGGTCAGATAGATCCGGTGAGCCATGGCTTTCAGGCTTGCCACTGCGAGGAGGTTCTGCACCATCTTCGGCGGTTCTCCAAAACGGTCCAGCAGTTCTTCCATCATATCCTCATACTCTTCCCGGTTCTCGATCGCCGCGATCCGTTTGTAAATATCCAGCTTCTGGTATTCATTCGGAATATATTTTTCCGGAATGTACGCATTGATCTGCAGGTCGATCGTCGTCTCGAAGTCTTCCTGTACTTCGATTCCTTTTGCTTCCTGTACGGCTTCATTCAGCATCTTACAGTAGAGATCGTATCCTACCGCTTCCATGTGACCGTGCTGTTCCGCTCCCAGAAGATTGCCCGCACCACGCAGTTCCAGATCACGCATGGCAATCTTGATCCCGCTTCCCAGTTCAGTGAATTCGCGGATCGCATGGAGGCGTTTTTCTGCGATTTCTTTTAACATCTTATTTCTCCGATACATCAGAAACGCGTATGCGGTCCGATTCGACCGTCCTACCCTTCCCCTCAGCTGATACAACTGAGAAAGTCCCATCTGATCCGCATCATGGATGATCATGGTATTGGCATTCGAGATATCCAGACCGGTCTCGATGATCGTCGTGGAGACCAGAACATCGATCTCTCCGTTAATAAATCCATACATGATCTTTTCCAGTTCACGCTCGCTCATCTGTCCGTGGGCAAATGCCACGCTCGCCTCCGGAACCAGTTTTCGGATCTGATTGGTGATCTCTTCAATGTTGTTGACACGATTGTATACATAATACACCTGACCACCGCGTGCCAGTTCCCGGCTGATCGCCTCCCGTACCATCTCATCGTTATATTCCATCACATACGTCTGGATCGGTGTACGGTCCTGTGGAGCTTCTTCCAGAACACTCATATCCCGGATTCCGATCAGACTCATGTGAAGAGTTCGCGGAATCGGCGTCGCTGTCAGAGTCATGACATCGATATTCTGTTTCATCTGCTTAATCTTTTCTTTGTGGGTAACACCAAAGCGCTGTTCCTCATCGATGATCAGCAGTCCCAGATCTTTAAACTGCACATCTTTGGACAACACCCGATGGGTGCCGATCAGAATATCCACCAGACCTTTTTTCAGATCTCCGATTGTCTTTTTCTGCTGGCTGGCGGTACGGAACCGGCACAGAAGGTCCACGCGCACCGGAAAATCCTTCATCCGCTGTACAAATGTATTGTAATGCTGCTGTGCAAGGATCGTGGTCGGAACCAGATAAACCACCTGTTTTCCCTCCTGGATCGCCTTAAATGCCACACGGATCGCAATCTCCGTCTTCCCATAGCCCACATCGCCGCAGATCAGCCGGTCCATGATTTTCGGGCTTTCCATATCCTGCTTTGCCGCCTCGATCGCCTGCAGCTGATCTTCTGTCTCTTCAAAAGGAAACATCTCTTCGAATTCCCGCTGCCATACCGTATCCGGTCCATAGCGGAAACCGGCTTCCTGCTGTCTGGCTGCATACAGAGCCACCAGATCTTTCGCGATATTCTTTACAGCTCCGCGGACCTTCGTCTTGGTCTTCTTCCATTCCTGTCCGCCGAGTTTATTTAATTTCGGGGCTTTTGCCGCATCGGAACCGGCGTATTTTTGCAGGACGTCCAGCTGGGTGGCAAGGATATACAGGTTGCTTTTTCCCGCATACTCGATCTTGATGTAATCTTTTACCACGCCGTCCACTTCCATCTTCTCGATGCCGCGGTACACGCCCAGCCCGTGGTTTTCATGAACCACAAAGTCTCCTACGGAAAGCTCCGAAAAGCTCTGGATCTGCTTTCCGCTGTACTGGGATTTTTTCCGTTTTTTCTTCTTTTCTTTGCCGAAAATATCCGTCTCCGAGATCACCACGTATTTGACCATCGGATACTCGAAGCCACGGCTTACCCGTCCCCAGGTGACCTTGATCTGTCCCGGCTGGATCAGTTCTTTCGGATCCTCACTGTAAAAAGCTGACAGTTCCTGATCCTGCAGATCTTTTGCCAGTCTGGCCGCCCTTGTTCGCGAAGGGGATAACAACAGCATCCGGTAACCGGATTTTTTCCAGCGCAACAGATCTTTTACCAGCATCTCAAAACTGTTGTTGTACGGGTTGACCGATTTTACAGTCAGCTGCATCTCCATCGTAAAATTCCATGCATTTCCCCGCGGCTCCATCGTGGACAGCGACAGCGTATGCATCTGGTGAAAACGGTGCACCACTTCCTGATGGTTCCGGATCACTTCCATCTGTCCGGGCAGAAGATACCCCTTTTCCAGACGGTGAATCATACTCTCCCGGAATTCTTCTTCCGTCGTCTTTGCGTGTTCCGTCAACCGGTTCGGCTCGTCAATCACAACCAGCGTGTTCTCCGGCAGATATTCCAATAACGATTCTGTTTTCTTATAAAAATACCGGACAAAACTTTCTGCTCCGGCAATATGCTCCATCTCTTCTAACTGGTCTTTTAATTCAGCGGCGATCTGGCGGACTCTCGCCCCTTCCTCTGTCTTCATCTCGTCCCGGAATTTCTTCTGACTCTTTTGCGCCTCTTTTTCAATGGCTTTGATGCCCTGTCGGATCGTCTCCTTATTCAGCACCACTTCCGTCGCCGGATAGATCGTAATCTCCTCCAGATTCTCGATCGAGCGCTGGCTTTCCGCATCAAAACTGCGGATGGAATCCACCTCATCTCCCCACAGTTCGATACGCCACGGATTATCCTCGGTCAGAGAAAATACATCCATGATTCCACCACGGATAGAAAACTGTCCCGGAACCTCTACCTGCGCCGCCCATTCATACCCGAGTTCCACCAGATGTCTTTTCATCCGATCCAGGTCAATCTCGCTGTCATTGCGAATCTTTATTACTTTTTCCTTCCACACGGCAAGCGGCACCAGACAGTCCAGGCAGCTGTCGATCGAAGTAACGATCGTCACTTCTTCCCGCTCCAGCAGTGCGCGAAGCACCTGGATCCGTTGTCTGGTAAGAAGATTACCATGGATATCTGCCTGATAAAAGATCAGATCCCTCGCCGGATAATACAGTACTTCCGGGTCATACAGACGAAAATCCTCATAAAATGCCTTGGCTTTCAGATCATTTTCCGCAACGATCAGTCGAAAAGGAAACTCCCGGAGAAGCCCATTGGTAAAATGAGCTTTCTGGGAGTCCAGGCATCCGGAAACCTGTACGATTCCCGGTTTCTTCAGTTGTCTTATGATCGCATCAAAATCGGCCAGTTCATATAATGGTTGTACGAATGCATCCATCGTTTTCCCTTTCTAGTTAAACTGATTCATCGCCTGATCCACTTCTCCCTGCACCATCAGTTCCACGGCGCCTGCCACGCGTTTCAGCGCGTCATCCACCAGTCCCCGGTCTTCTTTGGAAAAGTGTCCCAGCACATAATCTGCCAGATCCCAACCCTTCGGCTTTTCTCCGACTCCAACTTTGACTCTCTGGAAGTTCTGGGTGCCCAGCTGTGCGATAATATTTTTGATGCCGTTATGGCCGCCCGCACTTCCTTTTTTCCGTATCCGGATCTTTCCCGGTTCCAGACTGATATCGTCATAGATCACGATCAGTTCTTCTTCCGGATCGATCTTATAATAGTCTACCAGGGCTCTCACTGATTCCCCGCTCAGGTTCATGTAGGTCAGCGGTTTCGCCAGGATCACTTTCTGACCCGCGATCACGCCCTTTCCGTACATTGCCTTATGTTGTTTTCCCGAAGAGGGTACGCGATACTCATCCACCAGAAGATCAACCGCGTCAAATCCCACGTTATGGCGGGTATTTTCATACTGTTTTCCCGGATTGCCCAGGCCTACGATCAGATACATAATGATAACTCCTTCATCAGCCGAAGTATACCAGCTCCTGCTCCGGTTTTTCTGCCGCTTCAATCTCTGTTGCGTACAATACCGGACCTCTGCCGTTGTATACTTCCATAAATTCGTCTTTAACTTTTGCAGTTACCGTTACCCAGCTGCCGATCCGCAGTCTCTTGGCTGCCGGATTCTTACAGATATAGCCGATAAACTGGGTATCATCCGCACAGCAGGTCATCGCCATACGTCCAGGCACGAAAAATCCTGCGTTCAGCTCACGACTTTTCAACACCTGTCCTTTGAAACGGACGGTCTTATCCACATATTTGTCCAGGTTATCCATCATATCCACATACCAGATACCATAATCGATATCTTCGATATCAATGATATCCGCGTTCATATCATACGGCATCTCATCCTGGAAAATATCGTCGATCTCGCCCTCTTCATTTTCAAATACCACTTCCGCTCTGGAATTGACAACTTTGACGCTGCGGCGGAAGTTTGCCAGCGGATGTTCATCCTGACAGCGGTTGAAAATTACCAAGTCCGCGTTTCGGATCATCTCCATGAATAAAGATTTCATATTGTTCATATAGATCTGGAAGGTGCTGGCATCCACGGTTACGATATGCTGTGCCAGATCCCAGTAACGTGGCATATCGGTCTGATAGAACTTATCTACAGACCACAGCGGATTGTACTCTACCAGAACTCTTCCCGGATGATGTTTTTTATTCAACATCTGCAGGGTATCCGCGTTAAAGTCTTCCGGGTCTTCGATGATCTCAATCACCGTATTCATTTTCTTCAGGCTTTCCTCATCGTACTCCTCTTCTCCCTCTTCACAGAGAATCAGAAGCGTTTTATCCGGAATCTGAAAATAACTCTGATGAATGGTAAAATCCAGAAACTGGGTTTTACCACTCTCTAAAAATCCTGTAATTAAATATACGGGAACATCTCTCTTCATCATTACTCATTCACTCCAAAAATTTCAGCAATTTTGTCTTCTGCCATCTTGGAACCGATCACACAGATCTTACCTGTGATCTGTGGAGTACCGGTGCGTACCTCATACTCTTCCGGAACCATATCAAAGTAGATCCACTGTCCGTCTTTTCCGTCCACCATACCTTTGGCACGAAGAATCACACCAAGATCTTCTGCTTCTGACAGAATCTTTAATGCAGCTTCGATCTCTTCTTTTGTATATTTCTTAGCAGTCTCACGGCCCCAGCTTGTAAATACTTCATCTGCATGATGATGGTGATGATCGTGACCGCATCCACACTCGCCATCATGGTGATGATGTTCGTGATCGTGGTCATGTCCGCATCCGCACTCATCGTCGTGGTCGTGATGATGATGCTCATGATCGTGGTCATGTCCGCATCCGCACTCGTCATCGTGGTCGTGATGATGATGCTCATGATCGTGGTCATGTCCGCATCCGCACTCGTCATCGTGGTCGTGATGATGTTCATGGTCGTGATCATGTCCGCATCCGCACTCGTCGTCATGGTGATGCTCATGATCGTGGTGTCCACCGCATACCGGGCAGAAATCTTCGTCTTCTTCTCTGCCCTGCTCCATAGCTTCCAGAATCTGTGCACCGTCCAGTTTTTCGATTGGAGTGGTGATGATCACTGCATCCTTGTTCACTTCGCGGATCAGAGCGACTGCTTTGGCTACTTTCTCTTCGGTAGCCTTCGGTGTATCGGTACGGCTCAGAATAATCGTTCTTGCATACTGTAACTGGTTCTCGAAGAACTCACCGAAGTTTCTCATATACATTTTGCATTTGTTTACATCTGCTACCGTTGTATAGCTGTTCAGGCTGATCTCACAGTCCACATCCACACCTTTTACCGCTTTGATGACGTCAGAGAGTTTGCCTACACCTGACGGCTCGATGATGATACGATCCGGATGATAGGTTGTGATCACTTCTTTCAAAGAAGTTCCGAAATCACCTACCAGAGAACAGCAGATACATCCGGAGTTCATCTCTCGGATCTCGATACCGGAGTCTTTTAAGAATCCTCCGTCAATACCGATCTCTCCAAATTCATTTTCAATCAGCACTACCTGCTCGCCTTTTAAAGCTTCAGAAAGCAGTTTTTTAATCAGTGTTGTTTTTCCGGCTCCTAAAAATCCTGAAATAATGTCAATCTTTGTCATGTTTTTTACCTCCTGAAAAACGCCCAAAAAGGGCTGTTTTCTCTAAAACAGCCCTGAATTTTTGTCTGCATATCCTGTGAGTTCTTTCAACAGTTCCTGTCAAAAGAACTCACAGGATATTCTTACCGAATAGTTACTCCTCTATACTTTTATCACGTTTTGTCCAAAAAGTAAAGCCCCCTTTGCGTTTCGGTTTCATGTAACTAACCGTTCTTTTCATGCAAAAGGAGCTTATTTTTCTGTATGTATTATCCGTGGATCATCAGATGAACGATCTCCCGATCTGTCTCAAGCATACCTTCAGATGCCAGTTTACCAACACAGCGGATCGTATTTTCCACTCCTTTTTTTACGATACCGTCACCACCGATAAACTGCTGTCCGTTCTTATACATAAAGTAACCAAGGATTCCCGCGTCTACAGAGGATGCGATCTTCGCTGCGCAGGATGCTTTCGCTCCGTCGCAGATCATACCTGATACAATGGCAAGACCGTTGACAATGGCATGCTCGCCCTCCTTCTTGCCGTCTCCGTACAGGTAGGCGATCCCGGCGCCACATCCACATCCGGCTCCTACCGCACCGCAGTACGCGGAGAGTCTGCCGATTCCTTCTTTGATATGGATCGTTGCCAGATTCGAGATCACCAGCGCCCGGTACATCGTCTCCTCCGATACCTGCAGTTCTTTTGCAAAAACCACGATCGGGACAGAAGCTGTGATTCCCTGGTTACCGCTTCCGGAATTGATCACCACCGGAAGTTCACAGCCGTTCATTCTTGCATCGGAACCGGCAGCTGCCATGGCCTTGGCACGCACCTTGACATCCTGATCGCCGTAAGTGGCCAGCAGAACCTTTCCGATATTGGCTCCATAATTACCGCGGAGCCCTTCCTCGGCGATCACCATGTTGTAACGAACCTGACGTTCCAGTACTTCCCGGACATCTGCAAGATCCACTTCCTTTGCAAATGCAAAGATTTTTTCTATGGTAAGCGTCGATTTGTCTGCCAGTGCGGATTCTTCTTTTCCGGTAATCTCTTTTGCCAGAAGAATCTCCCCGTTTCTGGACACATGCACCAGATTCGTGTGGAAATCGGTGATCCGTACACTCGCGTTATCTTCTCCGTGATATAAAGTAATCTGAATATCAAAGATCAGATTAGAGGATGCCTCACAGACACTGCACGGAACCTCTTTCAGGAAGGTTCCCATCGCTTCGATGTCTTTCTGTTCCACATGGGAGATGACCTCCAGTTCCTTCGCAGCATCTCCTGCCACGATTCCGGCAGCTGCAGCGGCTTCGATTCCACGTAAGCCCCCGGTATGGGGAACAACCACGCTTTTTACATTTTTTATAATATTTCGGCTGACCGCAACCTCCACCCGCTCCGGAAGGGCTCCCAGTGTCTTTCTGGCAACAGCTCCCGCATAAGCGATGGCGATAGGCTCGGTACATCCCATCGCCGGCACCAGTTCATCTTTCAGGATCTGGACATAGGTTCGGTAAAGTTCTTTTGAAAGCATATTTTTATCTGTTCCTCACTCTTTTTATTTTTTCCAGCAGGCCACCATATGACCCGGTGTTCTCTCTTCCAGTTCCGGTTCCTGCTGTCTGCACTGCTCGGTCGCATAAGGACAGCGTGTATGGAAACGGCAGCCGGACGGAACATGCAGTGGACTCGGAAGGTCTCCCTCGATGCCGCAATGTTCCAGGCTGAGTGCCCGCTTCGGATCTGCGATCGGAATGGAGGCCAGCAGTGCCCGGGTGTATGGGTGGCATGGATTGTCATACACTTCATCGCTGTCTCCGCTCTCCACGATCTTACCAAGGTACATCACACCGATCCGGTCGGAGATATGGCGCACCATGGACAGATCATGTGCCACAAACAGATAAGTCAGTCCCAGTTCCTGCTGCAGATCTTCCAGCACGTTGACAACCTGTGCCTGGATCGATACGTCCAGTGCGGAGATCGGTTCGTCGCAGAGCAGGAATTCCGGATGGACGGATAAGGCTCTTGCGATACCGATACGCTGACGCTGTCCGCCGGAAAACTCATAGGCATATTTTTCCATATCGTCTGCCTTCATACCTACTTTTTCGAGAAGGCTTACGATCCGCTCATCCATCTCTTTTTCCGGAAGTTTTTCAAAGACAGAAATCGGTTCGGCCATGATCTCTCTTACATTCTGATGGGGATCCAGCGCAGAATAAGGATCCTGAAAAATAATCTGCATTCTTTTATGATATGCAAGGAGTTCTTTCCCCTTTGTCTTTGTGATATCGTGGCCGTCGTAGGTTAAGATTCCATCGGTCGGCTCATACATACGGATCAGAGTACGTCCCAGTGTGGACTTTCCACAGCCGGACTCTCCGACCAGACCGAAGGTTTCTCCTTTTTTAATGGAAAGGTTCACACGATCCACCGCCCGTACTTCCTGTACCAGTTTTCCGAAGAAATTTTTGACCGGGAAATACTTGGACAGATTCTTCGCTTCCAGAAGATATTGTTCTTTTGTTTCCATATTATTTCTCCTCTTCTTTCTTCTCTTTCTCGTCCAGTTCTTCTTTTGTGAAGATACATCTGGAGGACTGGGTATCGGAATATGCCCGCATGGACGGGATCCCTTTCTTACATTCCTCACATGCAAACCGGCAGCGGGTCACAAATGGACATCCCGCCGGCGGATTCGCCAGAGACGGTGCCATACCCGGGATCGGTTCGAGACGTTCCCGACATCCGCTCTCACATTTTGGAATCGCATGAAGCAGTGCTCTCGTGTACGGATGGGTCGGATGTTCGAAGATCTCTTCTGTGGTTCCCTCTTCCATGATCAGACCCCCGTACATCACTTCGATCCGTTTCGCCAGAGAAGCTACCACCCCGAGATCGTGGGTGATCAGAATAATATTCATCTGCTCATTTTCATTTAACTGTTTGAGAAGCTGCAGAATCTGCGCCTGGATGGTTACATCCAGTGCGGTTGTCGGTTCATCGGCGATCAGCAGCCGCGGCTGGCAGCACAGTGCCATTGCGATCATGACACGCTGTCTCATACCACCGGAAAATTCATGGGGATACTGATCCATCCGGCTTTCTGCCGACGGGATTCCTACCTTTCCCAGCATATCGATGGCTACTTTTCTTGCTTCTGCCTTGCTCAGGTTCTGATGACGTCGGAGTACCTCGATCATATGATACCCGATCTTTTTCAGCGGATTCAGGGCAGTCATCGGATCCTGGAAGATCATTGCCATATCTTTTCCACGCATTTTCCGTTTTTCTTTTTCAGACATGGACAGCAGATCCTTCTGCAGCAGTTCCAGATGATCTGCCTGCACATCTGCATTTTCTCCGAGAAGTCCCATGACCGACTTCATGGTTACACTTTTCCCACTTCCGGACTCTCCTACAATAGCCAGAATATCTCCTTCATCCACATGGAGGGAGACACCGCGCACCGCCTGAATCTTCTGTTTGTGACTCTCAAACGTAGTGGTCAGATTGTCTATGGTTAATACTCTGTTTTCTTTCATCTCCACTCCTCCTATTTGCCAGCGTCCATGACACGGGGATCTACATAGATCCGAAGCAGATTGCCCAGTTTGTTGAACGCAAAGATGGTCAGCATGATTAAAAGACCGGGGATGATCGCCATGTAAACGGCATTCTGCAGGTTACTTTGCGCACTCTGCAGTAATTTTCCCCAGGAAGACAGCGGTTCCTGAATACCTATCCCTAAGAAACTCAGGGATGACTCTGTCATGATCGCATTGGAGATACTGGTGGTCGCTGCGATGATGATCGTCGGCAGTACCGAAGGAATCAGATGACGGAGTACCATTTTAAATAACGACACACCGGTAAAGTCCGCATAGAGGACGTACTCCCTCTCTTTGACGGACATAACCTCCGCACGCACCAGGCGGGCAATTTCCATCCAGGAGAAGAATCCGATCACGATAATAATGGACACCAATCCCTGTTTGAAGAAAATACTGATAACTGTAACCAGAATCAGCCACGGAATGGACTGCAGAATGTCAACGATCCGCATCAGGATACCATCTATGATACCGCCAAGATAACCGGCAAGAATCCCAACAGTGACACCGATGGTCACACTCATCAGCATGGCAAGCACGCCGACCAGCAGAGACACACGGCCTCCGTAGATAACACGTGCCAGATAATCACGACCCACTTCATCGGTTCCGAAAATATGGGCACTGCTTGGTGCCTCTAACATATGAGCGACATCGGTTTTATTCGGTTCCAGCGGGAGTACCGGAGCCAGTAAGGATAATATCAGGATCAGTGCAAGGAAGATAATAGAAAATATTGCGATTTTGTCGTGTTTTAATGCCTCCCAGACATTTTCCAGACGTTTTTTTTGAGAATGATTCATTGCCATACGATTACCCCATCTTTCTGATACGCGGATCTGTCACGCAGTATAAAATATCGGACAGCAGGTTTCCCAGGACTACCAGGGTGGAAGACAATATCAGAACGATCATAACAATCGGATAGTCCATACCCTGCACCGCCTTGATAAAATACGGTCCGATACCCGGCCAGCTGAATACGGTTTCCGTGATAACCGCACCTGTTACCAGCGTTGGCAATGCCATACCCAGTTTTGTGATAACCGGAAGCAGTACGTTCTTACAGACATGTTTGAACATGATCTCTGCTTTGGAAGCGCCAAATGCCTTCTGTACCATAACATAATCCTCGGAGTACTGTGTGATCGTGGAAGAACGCACATAACGCACATTGTCCGGGATAAATGCCAGTGTCAGCACCAGATACGGTGTGATAAAATGCAGCAGGAAATCAGACAAAGTATTCACGCCTACCGTATGCATGCCAAGGATCGGAAGGATCCGCAGTTTATAACCGAACAGATAGATAAAGAGCATCGCTACCCAGAAAGTCGGCATCGCGATCCACAGGGAACAGATCCCGTCGATCAGTTTGTCCAGCCATTTGTTTTTGTGAGAACCGGCCACCAGGCCCAGCACGATTGAGATCACATAGGCAGTCAGATAAGACGGCAGCACCAGCTTGATCGTGTTCGGGATTCTTGTCGCCAGCTCATCGAAAATATTCGTTTTTGTCACAATAGAATAGCCGAAGTTTCCATTCAGGATTCCTTCCAGCCAGCGGATATACTGCACATAGACCGGCTGATCATAGCCGTATTTTTCACGGATCATCTGTACCATCTCCGGAGACATCTTTGGAGTTGTCATGGCATCAATTGCATCATACGGTGCCAGATGAATCAGAGAAAAACACAGGATCGTGATCACGATGATCAGTGGAATCGCAGTAAGAATACGTTTGAAAATATACTTTGCCATACCTTTTTCTCCTTTTGTTTTTCATTCTTAAGCCCAAAAAGCGGAACTCTTCGCCTGTTTCAGAAGAATTCCGCCCTCATTATAAATAGTGTCTAATCTTTGATGATTACTTATTCAGCAATTTTCAGACTGGAAGTATCCTCGAAGGTATATACCGGAACAAGTCCTGCATCTTCCACACCCTGGATTCTGTTATTTACAACCAGGATCTTGTTGTTGGAAATGATCGGATAGAAAGCACCTGTATCCTGAACAGCTGCCTGCAGTTTTGCATAGGTTTCCTTTCTTGCAGACTCATCCAATTCAGAACGTCCTTCCTCAAACAGCTGATCGATGGTATCGTATCCACTGTAGTGCATGTAGTTGTAAGCACCATCATTTTCAAACAGGCTGGAGAAGGTATCCGGGTCAATACCCATGATATAACCGCCCAGATACATATCGTACTCGTTATCCGGATCCTTCATTGCGTTTGCAATGGCTGTTCCGTCTCCGCCGGCAAGTTCTACGGTTACTCCAACTTCCTTCAGCTGTTCCTGAATCAGCAGAGCCTGTGCGGACTGTACCGCATCACTGGACATATAACCAAGTTTCAGCTTCAGACCACTTACGCCTGCATCTTCCAGCATGCTTTTTGCTTTGTCAACATCCTGCTCGTATTTTTCCACACCATCTTCTGTATAGAACTGGCTGTTTGTTGGCAGGAAAGTATACGGAATACTATAATATTCAGAAGATTCAAACGCTGCATCATCCATGGCTTTTCTGTCCATAGCATACAGCAGTGCTTTACGGACTTTTTCATCTGTTACACGATTGCAGTTGATCTCCAGATAGCCAACACGTCCTTCACTGTAGGAGTAAGTAGACAGGTTGCTTGCATCCAGATCCAGCTTTTTCACCTGCTGCGGTGTCATCTGGTAAGCATCTACTTCACCATTCTGCAGGGCAAGGATTGCTGTGTCTGCGTTCTCGATAATCTGGAATACAACATTTTTGATTGATGGTTCGCCCTTATAATAATTCTCGTTTGCTTCGAATTTCAGATATGAGCCTGACTGATAATCTACCAGTTTGTAAGGACCGGTTCCTACGGAGTTCATGTTGTAATCGTTATGCTCAAAATCTGTGACATCTTTGTAGATGTGCTCCGGCATAATGAAAATCTGACTTAACATCTCGATAGCCGTAGGTGTTACGAACGGGAATGTGAAAGATACGGTGTAGTCATCCACTTTTTCCACTTTTACCGTTCCCTGATCGTAAACCAGCTGAGAATAAGCCCAGCCAAGGTTATCCTCCTGTTCCATGGCTTCGTATGTGAATACCACGTCATCTGCGGTAAATGGTTCACCGTCAGACCATTTCACATCATCTCTCAGTTTAAATGTATAGGTCAGATTGTCATCGGATACGCTGTAATCTGTAGCCAGGAACCAGTTAATTCCATCGGCATTATTCATATACAGTGGGGAGTAGATCATCTTTACAGTAGATAATCCCCAACGGTCAGATGTTGTAATAACATTGACAGTCTCTGTAGGGTCCCCGGAGATGGCATAGGTAAATGTGCTGTCACCAGAAGTCTCTGTGGTAGCTGTACTGCTGTCGGCAGTGGTTGTGCCTGCTGTACTGTCATCTTCTGCAACCGGATCTTTTCCGCCACAGGCTGTCAGACTTGCTGCAAGCATCGCTGTCAGAGTAAGTACAGATACAAGTTTTTTGAATCTTTTCATTTTACTCTTTCTCCTCCTTATTTAGCCTGATTTTTTAACAATCATACTTCATCATGTTAGCAAAGGAAGGTACATTTGTCAATTCATTTTCGTCATAAACATAGTTTTTTGGTATGTTTCTGATTCGTTCACTGATAATATCCCGCGAGGTGTTTTTTGTATTGTTCTCACAAATCGAAAAAAGCCCGGAAATAACCGGTGATTTTTCCGGTTTCCGGACTTTTCTCAGGTCATCAGCTGCTTTTTTCACAGCTTCTGACTTCACATGCCATCTTCACATTTCTTGTTGTTATATTTTTTACGCCCTGTCCCAGAAGCTCCCGGAACCGTTCCTCATCATTGACGGTCCAGACGGACAGATCAATATCATTTTCACCGGTCACACGGATAAATTCTTCTGTGGCAATCTTTTCATTTACATTCACGGTATGTATTCCGTATTTTCTGCAGGCTCTGCTGATTTTGTATGCCGCCTGTTCAAAAAGAAGATCCTCTTTTTGTTCCTTATAAATATCCGGAAGATATTCCTCGATGTTCCAGAACACTTCCACATCTCTCCAGATACAGGATTCTGTCACCGGAACCGGACGGACACTTCCGGAATAAAGGATCTGCTCTGTCTTCAGTCCGGATATCAGGGCCAGCTGACGAACCGCCACTTCCAGCCCACACTCTTTCAGATCGCAGTTGATCCGCATCCCCGGATATTTTCCCATCATACGGAATACATCAGCAAGACGTACCGCATCTTCATCTGTCTTATCGTGGGACAGAATCAGAATTCCGTTTTCTCCCATCCGTACATCTACTTCCAGTGCATCGGCTCCTGTCTGCATCGCATACGCTACGAATTCCAGACTGTTTTCTTTCGTTCCGTCCGCTCCGGAATGGGCGGTTATCATAGTCTCTCCCATTATTTTTCCCAGTCCTTTTCTTTCAGATTTGTATAGATATAAACTGCTGCAGACACTGAACAGATCAGGAACATGATCACAGACAGTGCTGCGGAACGATTGTAGGACAGATATTTGTTAAACTGATCGTACAGAGCGATACCGAGCATCTTCGGTGAGTTGCCGCCCATCAGGTACGGAGTGGTAAAGGAACCCACATTGGACATAAATACAAACGTGGATGCCACCACCACATCTTTCATGGACAGTGGCAGGATCATGCTGGTGAAGGTTTTCCATCTTCCCGCACCGCTGTCTCTCGATGCCTCAATGATCGAATCCGGGATCGCTCCCAGTCCTGCGGCGATCATCATGGTTGCAAACGGGATGTTAAACCACATATTCATCACGATGATACCACTTGCATGATACATCAGCCCCAGCTTGATGTCCAGTCCGAACAGCAGACCGATCCGGTTGATCAGTCCCGAATCACGGATGATCGTGATCATCGCATACACGGCACACATGGTCGGTACAAATCGCGGAAGCAGGTACAGCATGCCGATGGCTCTCGAGATCCGGGATTTGACAAACCGCAGATACAGTGCCAGAAGATATGCCAGCACAATGGCGATCACAACCGTCACGATGACGACAAACAGGGTGTACAGCAGGTTGTTTCTCTGTGCGGTTTCGGTAAAAAAGTAGGTATAGTTTGCTGTGGTAAATGCGCCGGTATCCTCATCCTGAAAACTCTGGATCACTGCGGATACGATCGGATAAGCGACTGTCAGCATTACTACCAGGAATGCCGGCAGCACCATTCCGTACGCTGCCAGCAGTCCTTTTGTCTTATTCTTCATATTTGCTCCTTTGGATCTGACTCTAGTTCAGAGTTCCGATCTCGTTATCCCATTTTTCGTTGAAGTCTGTAGACAGATCTCCGATAGACATGATACGGAAGTTGCTGACATCCAGGCTTTCCACATCTTCATAACCGGTCATATCCAGCTGTGCGGTATCGATCAGCGGAATTGCTGCCATCTGTTTTACCAGAATCTCCTGTGCATCTGTGGTAAGGATGTAGTTCATGAATGCGTAAGCGCCTTCTTCGTTGGAACCGAAGGTCGGGATTGCCAGAGACTGGAGAGAACCGGTCAGAGACGGATCGATCTGTGTGATCTTAATGGTGTCTTTTAAGGTTCCTTCCGCTCTCTGGGACAGTACCATATCTGCCCAGTTCGGACACATATCGATCTCACCCTGGTTCAGCAGGTCCAGAGTACCCTGGTTTTTGCTCGGGTAAACCACAGAACCGCCGGACTGATACATATACGGGTGAATGGATTTCAGGAAGTCAAATCCTTCGGTCCACTGGTCTTCCCAGGAAGGATCGTCAGAGGTAATCGCCTCTTCCGGCATGTAGTTGTATACGGAAGTACGCACGAAAGAATCTCCGGCTCCACCGGTTCCCGGTGCATTGTAGGCGAATCTTCCCGGGTTATCCTTCATCCACTGTACCAGCTCATCCATAGTCTTCGGCGGTGTCGGTACTTTTTCGGAATCGTAAGCCAGAATAACGGTAGTTCCACGATAAGGCTGTACATAATCCGTTGCCAGAGCGCTTTTTGCTTCTACATTTTCAGAATTCGGGATTTTGTTCTTATCCAGTTTTACAAAAGCTTCCTCTCCGATCTGGGAAATCACTTTGGACAGATCATCACCACCCAGATCTACCAGATCATAATCTGTATCCGTCTGTTTTGCTTTGTAAGCGGCTGCCAGCATATCTGTCATGGACTGTGTTCCGGTACCACTCAGCATAAACTGCAGTTCTGCCTGATATTTGTCTGCATATTCGGAATTATTATTAAAATCATCGATCAGTGTCTCAAAAACCTGACGTACATTATCAGAACCACTGGCCCAGATCGTCAGTGTTGATTTTCCATCTGCACTTTCCTGTGTCTGTGCACTGTCTGTACCTGCACCGTCAGAACCTCCCTGTGCACCTGTTCCACATCCTGCCATAGATACCAGCATCATTCCGGCAAGCATCGCTGCCATTACTTTTTTCATTTTCATTTTTTCATTTCTCCTCATTTGCTTTTGTTATGGATTCTTCTATATGATGATGTCAGAAGCAGACATTAGCTGCCCCCGGCTTATTGTCTCACTGTCTTACGCAGCCTGGGAAAATACCGTGTGTTTTCCGATCGTGAGATTTACCAGATCTCCCTCGCGAAGCTGATCACTCAGTTCCCGGTCGACATAACATTTGATGATCTCATTTCCACGCTGTACTGTCAGAACCACATAATGACCGAGCATCATGATCGTGCGGACAACTGCTTCCATCGGACCGTGTCCCTTGTTGACTACGATATCCTCCGGACGGACTGCAATCGTGCTGCCGCCATTCCGGATAAAGTTCATCTCCCCGATGAAGGATGCCACATGAAGGGTTGCCGGGCTGTCGTAGATTTCTCCCGGTGTTCCTACCTGATCAAATTTTCCTTTGTTCATAACCACGATCCGGTGGGACAGTGCCATCGCCTCCTCCTGGTCATGGGTTACGAAAATAACCGTGATACCGAGGTCGCTCTGGATCTTTTTCAGCTCCTCACGCATCTGCTGGCGGATCTTCGCATCCAGTGCGGAAAATGGCTCGTCCAACAGTAACAGAGATGGTTTTAACAACAGGGAGCGGGCAATCGCGATTCGTTGCTGCTGACCACCGGAGAGCTGTCCCGGATATTTTTTCTCAAAACCGCTCATGGAAACCAGTTCCAGCATCTTTTTAATCTCTGCATCTATCTCCTTTTTCGGAACCTTCCGCAGTTTTAAGCCGAATGCCAGATTTTCATAGATGGTCATATGCGGCCAGAGATTATAACTCTGAAACACCATAGCGGTCGGTCTTTTTTCCGGTGGCAGATTCACAATGGACTGTCCGTCCACCAGAATATCCCCGTCAGTCACATCCATGAACCCACCGATGGTTCTCAAGATCGTGGATTTACCACATCCGGAAGGTCCGAGGAAGGTTACGATTTCTCCTTCGTACACTTTCAGATTAATGTGTTCCACACCGTCTCCGTTATCATATTTTTTTGCCATATCTTTTAATTCCAGTTTTACTTTTCGTTCTTCCATACTAACTTCTTTCTATCCTCCTGGATATTCTTTCACTTTTTACTTCATCTTGAAACCACCGGCAATTGCTTCCGGTCCGATATATTTTCTCATCACAAAGATCAGCAGTGCCGACGGAATGATCAGCAGAATGGCAAATACCGCACCGATCTGGATCGCGGAGCTGTCAAGCACGATTCCGTACATGGCTACCGGCATGGTCTGGATTCTCGCAAGACCTACCAGCATTGTTCCCTGTGCCTCTTCCATGGAACCAAGGAAGGTGTACAGGGTGGCAACTGCGATTCCCGGCATCGCCATCGGCAGTGTCACCTTGAAGAAGGTACGGACCGGACTTGCACCAGCATCCCTCGCAGCTTCCTCCTGCTGCCGGTGTACGTTGCGGAACGCACTCGAGGGCAGCCATACCATAAACATCATGGAGTTGATCATGTGAATGATAATTACTCCGGCATATGTTCCCATCAGTCCGTATTTGTAAAATAAAACGGCGATGGAAGTGTAGATGCCCAGCTTTGGGAATGCATTGGTCAGCAGGAAGGACAGCATAAATACTTTTCTTCCCGGATACTGAAATCTCGCCAGTGAGTACGCCGCCGGAATACAGAAGATCATCGAGATCACAGTCGTCGCAATCGCGATGATAAAGGACTGGATCATCGAAGACACCAGACTCTTCTGTCCGAACACATACCCCCACCACTTAAAGCCCCACTCCTGTGGAAGTACTGACGGCACATTATATTCATTTGCAAACGCTAACATCAGCATATTCAACAGCGGTCCGTAAAAGAATAAGATAAATACGGCCAGCAGGATAAATTCCAGAAACTTCTTCTTTCCAACGGCATGATAAAACCGTCTCGGATTTAACATCTTAAACATCTTTTTCGTTCTCCTTTCCGAAAGACAGAGTATCATGCCCGGGCGGGGTGCTTCTATCGTGGTTTTGTAAAGTTGTGTTAATTTTTTGTAATTCACATACAATTTACAGAACTTTTATTTGGGCATTGCGGACGAACCAAATACGCTCCGCACGCTTTGCTCATTATCACAGCATTCGCTCGCCATGGAACTTGCAGGCAATTATTGATATGCAATGAAAAAAAAACCTGCCAGCAGTTCATAATTCTCTGCTGACAGGTTCTGTCATTCTTTTTTATCTTTATTTTTTTCCTTAATTAAATGCAAACACTGCAACTTCATACGGAGCCAGCGGGTATGCCACATGGTATGGCTGTCCGTCACATTCTCCCTTGACCGGTTTGAATACCGGATTGTCCACATGATGCTGTCCGCCGTAAGCCGGGTCTGCACTGCTCAGGATTAATTTACACTGTTTCTTCTGCGGTACACCTACCCAGTAGTCTTTCCGTTCTACCGGAGTAAAGTTGCAGACAAACAGCAGGTTGTTTCTTTTCGTCGGTGACCAGCGGATGAAACTGTAGATGCTTCTGTCTGCATCATTGGCATTGATCCATTGAAAACCATCATAGCCATTGGCATCCGCATACAGTGCCGGATATTTTTTATACATCATCTGCAAATCTCTTACATAATCCTGTAACTGCTGATGTCTTGCCTCACGGAGCAGATACCAGTCAAGCTCTCTCGCCTCACTCCACTCCTGAAACTGTCCGAACTCCTGTCCCATAAAAAGCAGTTTCTTACCCGGATGACCCATCATGAAGGAATATCCGGCTTTCAGATTCTCAAATTTGTCATCGTACTCTCCGGGCATCTTGTTGATCATGGAGCATTTCAGATGGACGACTTCATCATGAGACAGTACCAGAATATACTCCTCGCTGAAGGCATACGTCATGGAGAAGGTCATCTTATTATGGTTGAATTTTCTGAAATACGGATCCAGTTTCATATACTCCAGGAAATCATGCATCCATCCCATGTTCCACTTAAACGTGAATCCGAGACCGTTCTCTTTCTCCACATCTCCGGTTACTTTCGGCCATGCAGTAGACTCTTCAGCGATCATCATGGTTCCTTTGTTTCTTCCAAGAATCAGAGTATTCAGATGCTTGAAAAATTCAATAGCCTCCAGGTTCTCGTTACCGCCATATTTGTTCGCGATCCACTGTCCGTCTTTCTTTCCATAATCCAGATACAGCATGGACGCCACTGCATCCACACGCAGACCGTCTACATGGAACTCTTCGATCCAGTACAGTGCGTTCGCGATCAGGAAATTCTTGACTTCGTTTTTTCCATAATTAAAGATCTTGGTACCCCAGTCCGGATGCTCTCCCTGACGTGGGTCAGAATGCTCGTAGATACAGGTTCCGTCAAACTCTGCCAGTCCGTGAGCATCTTTCGGAAAATGCGCCGGTACCCAGTCGAGGATGACACCGATCTTATTTTTATGTAAATAATTGACCAGATATTTGAATTCTTTCGGAGATCCGAAACGGGCGGTCGGTGCATAGTAACCGGTAACCTGATAACCCCAGGAACCGTCAAAAGGATGCTCCGCGATGCCCATCAGTTCCACATGAGTATAACCCATACGTTTTACATAATCTGCCAGCTCATGTGCCAGTTCACGATAGCTGTAGAAACCGTCCGGATCTGCCTCAGATGCCGGATGTTTTTTCCAGGATCCCGGATGTACTTCGTAGATTGAGAGAGCCGCTCTTCTCGGATCGGTCTCTTTTCTCTTCTTCATCCATGCGGCATCGCCCCATTTGAAACCTGTGATATCCGCGATACGGGATGCATTGCCCGGGCGCATCTCAGACCAGCTTGCATAAGGATCTGCTTTGTACAGCAGTCTTCCGTCCATGGCACGGATACAGAATTTATACAGATCTCCCACTTTGGCTCCTGCAACAAAAGTCTCCCAGACACCGATCGGTCCTGTCTTTTTCATCGGATGGCGCTCTGGATCCCAGTCATTAAACTCACCGACAACAGAAACATCCTCTGCGTTCGGTGCCCATACTGCAAAATACGTGCCGCTTTTTCCATTCTGTGTTACCGGATGTGCTCCCAGTTTCTTATAAATATCATAATGCGTTGCCTGACCAAACAAATATTGATCCAGTTCCCCAAATTCCATCTTTGCCATATCCCCGTCTCCTTTTTCTTTTATCTTAACTGTCTTTCCAGTTATTTTTCACACTCATACATGCAACTGTTCCATACTTTCGCAGTTACGAATAAATACCGTACAGGAACTGCCGGACGATCTCATACGTTCTCTGATCCGTCATCACCAGTCCGTGTTCTTCATCCTGCTCTCTTCCCAGCATCATCATATGGGAATCCAGAATCCCCATGAAGCTGACCGCGAACTGCTCCTGACGGCCGCCCATATTTCCCAGACGGTCTGCAGAATCCTCGAAGATCCGCACCACAAGCTGGTAATACTTCTGGATCAGCGGATACACCGTACGGAATCCTTCCGATTTTTTTCCGGAATAAAACTGACTCAGCATAAACAGATAAAACTGCCAGTGGCTTCCCGCAAAATCAAAATATGCTCTCGCCACACGATATAACACCTGCGGGACATCCCCCGGTTCTTCCACTGCTTTTTCCAGCATCTCTTCCAGAATACGACTGTTCTCCTCAAGGATCGTTTCCATCAGTCCCTGCTTGCTTCCAAAATAATAATACAACGTCGGTTTTGTAATTCCGGACTGTTCTGCAATCTCCTGCACCCCAACCGCATCATATCCACGGGCACAAAACAGTTCCAGCGCCTTTTCCATGATCAGCTGCCGATTATCCATCTGTCTCAGCCCCTTTCCTTATATTTATCAGCTGTTGATCCGTAATTTTCCAGGGTAATCCCCTGTCTTTTTATATTATACCAATCGGTATATAAGGTGTCAACGCAATCTTCTCTTTCTGATTCTTGCTTTTTTACCAAAAAATGTAATTATTTTTCATTAATTTTCACAAAATCTTCAGATATGTTTTCCTGTATTTGTGGTACAATAAAATCTGAAATTCTAACAAGGGGGAGTGAATTATGAAATGTCCATCCTGTGGTGCTGAAGTCACCGGTCGTTTTTGCAGCTACTGCGGTGCACCGCTTCCGGCCGCTTTCAATGACAATACTTCAGTCACAAAAAATACAGATACCGATCGTCTGGTGGATGACTGGCAGTCCTTCGATGATTACGTAAACCGCAACTCATCAAAACCAGTCGCTGATAATGGCAACGGTACCGGTAGTCCTGCTTCCGGTAAAAATGAGACTCCCGCTGCCAGACGTCGGGAAGAGAACAAAAAAAATCCAAGCTCCGGTTCCGGCAGATCCAGAAATACTGCCACAAACCAGCATACGATTCATAAAACTACCACGCAGAAAACCAAAACCAGGCGAAAAAAGAAGAAAAAAGGAGGCGGACTCCTATCTGCAGCCACTTCTTTAACCACCGGAAGCGTAAAACTGGGAGGCACCCTGTTTTATCTTGTGATCCAGTGGATCTGCGTAGCCCTGATGGCTTTGTCCACCCTTCGTATGGCACAGAACTTCTGGGCCAACCGGGTGACCCTTGGCTCCATCGCCGGAGTAGTCCAGGAAAAGAATTATGCCCAGGGAATCTATCTGATTGGGGCACTGATCTGTGTGGGCTTTGGTTGTATCCAGGCACTGTGGATCGCCAGCAGAAAACGGATGCCGGATCACGGCAAGATCCGCCAGGTTGATATGGGACGTGGGCTGTTCGGTTTCGTTGTTCTGGTTCTTCTGGCATTTGTATCCACTTATGCCTACCCCATCCTTCCTGCCAGCCCGGCTCCGCTGGAAGGAGCCAAATTGTTCTTCCATATCGTGGATGATCTGGGCAAATCCTTTTTGTTCATGAATGTGATCGGAGCAGTTTTGTGTGTAGTGCGTAAGATGGGGACACGATAGTCGCCAGGGTCTCGTGCAGGCACGGACTTTAGCTCGTTACTCGCGCAACTAAAAAAGGTCCACCGGACCTTTTTGTCGTATGCTTGACAACTTAAAAAGCAGAGAAAATCGTTCTTCATGAACGGATTTCCTCTGCTTCTTATTAATATATTCAGGCAAAACAATTCGTTTTTATCTTGGCCAGCGATCTTCTTTACCAGGAAGTTCCGGGAAACTGTTATGTGGTTCTGCCTGATACCAGTATGCCACACTTGCCACATCATCCTGTCTCTCGAAGAATCCTCTGTATCCCACACCGATCTGCTGGATCGTCACTTTCAGATCCTCATCGAAACAGATCGGATCCTGAATATGCCAGCGGTAAAAACCTCTCATCGGCATACAGTCATCATTGTGATAGAAATTGTGAATCAACTCATCGTGAGAAGAATAATATGGATATCCCAGATAAGGTGTGCAATAATTCTGTTCCACCGTCTTACCATCTACCTGTTTCGCAAAGCTCCAGGAACCACCGAAATAATCTTCTGTTCCCGTTCCACAAATAGTTGGATATTCCTCATCTCCGTCAATATAGAACTTAACTTCGCCTTCGCCCCACCAGTAACGTTCCAGTGTTGTCAGTGCCATATAAGTACCTACATAGTGACCCTTTCCTTTGACATTATCAAGAATTACATAATCTTTCTTCAGCTGGGTGATCTTTTCTCTTCTCCACTGTGCATGGAAGTAAGCGATATCCTCCGGCAGTCCTTCATCATACAGGCAGTAATCCACCTGATAGAAGAATGCAGGAATTGGATTGGCATGCTGATTTTCCAGAGTGATTCTTGCTTTTTTTCTGAAAGGCATCTGGAAATAACAATTCAATCCTCTGCTTGGCACTACCGCGATCGGCATAGAATTTACATTACATTCTCTACCAAAACCACAACAGAAAAAGTCTCCCAGCGGACTTTCTACAGACGGTTCCTCTTCATCATCCCAGTACATACGAAGAACCAGATCTCTCAATACAAAGCAATCTGCGTCTGTGGTTTTTGCATCCACGGTAATCCAGATATGGTTGATCGCACCAGGTCCTTCAATCTCTGCCAGTGTCACTGTCTGACCACTTGCGATATCTCTAAGACACGGGCTTCCTTTTCTGGAAGGTCCGAGATCACTGGCTGCCATACCGCCTTTTCCTTTTTCTCCTCTTGGATTTTCCGCATTGATCGCGCGGCTTTTTCTGTGTTTCGCCAATGCAAGATTGCTTAAAGTTCCACCAAATTCGTTATACATTCTCATGTCCTCCTTCTAGTCTCCGAATAGCATCAGGCTTTTATTCCTTTTGCCATTATATCATCCATAACCTCTTTTTAAAAGACTCTAAAAAAAATATTTCTTTCTGATTCCTCTATCCACGGAAGATATTTGACCGGATAATAACCTGTGATCTATGTATATAGCAATCGCCAAGGTCTCATGCAGGCATGGACTTTGGCTCGTTGTTTGCGTAAATACAATAGCCGGGCAAAACTCACCCGGCCATGTTACTTTTATTCTGCTACTTTATACAGTTTTATCGAAAAATCATCTGCGCAAAGTCCGCAAAGCACGGTCTCCACACATTCCAGTCATGTTCGCCCGGATAGATCTTCCTGATTTCATGGACGCCTTTCTCCTGGATGATTGCATCCTCTTCCAGAAATCTGGAAAGGCGACAGTCATTATCTCCGATACAGCGGAAAAAGGTATGAAAATAATTGTTAAAGTCCGGATCGTCCATCGCCTTCAGATGGGTCTGCTCGTAAGGTTTTCTTCCGACTGCATCCCGATCCGGATTGCCTTCGATATTGTCTCTTATAAAACCGGAAAAGATACCGACTTCGCTGAACAGATCAGGATGGTCGCATATCGTCCGGGTTGTCTGTACAGAACCCATGGACAAGCCTGCCATACCTCTCTTTTCCTTACAACCGCCAAACTGATATTTTTTCTCTGCCATCGGAATAATTTCCTCTACCAGCATCCGTTCCAGCAAAACATGGTTTAATCGTTCTTCTGAGCCGACCTTTTCCTGTACCATGCCGTCACTCATCACAAGTGCAAAAGGTTTTATTTTTCCCATTTCGATCAGGTTATCCAGTATGATATTGGCTTTTCCGGTTGTTGTCCAGGAAATCTCACTCTCACCGAATCCATGCTGCAGATACAGAACCGGAAGACCTGCAGATGGTACGCATGGTGGAAGATAAACGATGAATCGTTCCCAGTTATTGGAAATCTCAGACTTATAGAATTCATGTGTCAGCGTTCCATGCGGGATGTCACGAATCTCAGCCAGCTTCTTTTCATCCGGCAGTTCAATATAATTGTATAAACGGCCATATCCATGTCCGATCGGCAGATCCGGATGCAGAACCTCCTGTCCGTCCACACAGATCTGCACATAATTCACAGCTGTGGAAAACGGAAGTTCCAGAATCCACTTTTCTCCGTCTTTTGCAAATGAATAGGTCTTATCATCCCACTTTAAAGAAAGCTCTTTTGCATTTTCACAGTCCAGCTGCAAAAAATTCTTTCCGTCTTTCCGGAAAAGTATGCTATTTTGTTCCATAAGTGCCTCCTTACTCTCCATTTTTCTTTACATCATCAGAATTTCATCTGTTTGCATGTTCTGACGCCATTGACGTAGATATCGTTTGCCAGCTCTGTGACAAGCCGCATATCCTGCCAAGTTTCACACTTTTCTCCCATAAAAGTAATGTTATCAAAGTGAATATCATGGACACGCACTTCTTCTGTCGGTGTCTGGAATCCACGGATCGTAGAAACGGGGATATCTCCGTTTAACACCTGAATGTTGTCAAAATAGATATCATGGATCTCTCCTTTTGCCATCTGCTCTGTATATCTGCAAAGCAGAACCTTGATATCAAACAGTTTCTGTTCCGCCTGTTCTACTCTGATATTTTTATAGTGGATATCATGAATGTGACCTCCATCTGCCTGGTGGATAGAAAGTGCGGCACCGCCCATATTTCCTTCGTACTGGCAGTGGATGATATCACAGTCTTCGAATACCAGATCATGAATCTCACTCTGGAGAGCATAACCAAGCTCTATGGCATTACCAGGTTCTGCATTCCAGATTACGTTATTGTGAACGCGTACTTTTGTCACATCCCTTACTGTTGAAGGATCCTTAAACAGCCCCTGGGATTTGATGCAGATACTGTCATCTGTGGAACGGACAAAGCAGTTTTTCACCTCCACATCCTGGCTGCTGGTGATATCAATTCCGTCTCCAGTTACGATTCTTGACATAATATTCATATCATCAATAACAACATGATCACAGGCTGCCGGAACCACATGCCAGGATGGTCCGTCTACTGCAGTAAATCCTTTTAAGAGAACATTCTTACACCATTTGATATAAATAAAGAAACGATGTGCATTGCTGTCCGGCAGATGCCAGCAGGCTCCGTTGACAATTCCGTTTCCCACGATGGAAATATTTTCACTATGTTCTGCATAGATACATCCGGAAACAACAGCACCTTCCTCGATATAGACCGTATCATTTGATTTCAGGGTAAGAACTCCTACATTGTATGCCTTACCTTTTTCAAAACAAATAGTGGTATTTTCCGGTTTTTCGATTCTGCGAGAACAAAATACAAACAGGGCGTCATGAAGACCACCGTCTGTCTCTACTGTGAATTTTCTCGGTTCATCGAGATGAATATGAACGGTCTCTCCTTTTACGGAAGGTTCTATTCCGAAACTGGTGGGCCGGATGGCCAGTTCTTTAAACGGTGTATGGATGGAAATTTCCAGATCATATGCCTCATTGTCTACTACTACCACATAATCGAATGAATCTGTATGGTATACCACACGTTCTGTTCCGTTGCAGATTACACTGTATTTTTCTGATTTCTCCAGTTCATCTACAGAATTTAAGACAAATCTCGGTTCCTCAATGGGATCCGGATTGGGATAATAAATCAAATCCTTTTCAAAGTCTTTCATCGGTCTCTTCCTTCTCCTTATACTTAAATATATAGCTCACTGCTTCCCCATTCATGGTCGCTGCTGTTTCCTACACTGATTCGAAGCTTCATTCCGCAGCTGACGATTTTCATATTTTTATCATAATAAGAAAACTCCTTCGGGTCAATATAGAAATCCACATTCTTCTTTTCTCCCGGATCCAGAAAGACTTTCTGAAAGCGGACAAGTTCTTTCTGCGGACGCACCACAGATGCATGCAATGTTTCGTAGTAGCACTGAACGACCTCTGCCCCCGCAACATTACCTGTGTTACTTACCTTACAATGCACATGAACTCTTTTGTCCTGTCCCATCCGGACTTCAACATGCGAAATATCAAACTCTGTATAGGATAATCCAAACCCAAAGGGATATAATGGTGTGTTGGGAATATCCATATATCTGCTGGTGAAACGGTTCTCCAGGTTATCCGCAGTAAGTACATGTCCGGTTTTTATATCCCAGTAACTTATCGGCACCTGTCCCACACACCATGGAATACTTACAGCCAGTTTTCCCGAAGGATTGGTTATGCCATACACAAGATCTGTGATCGCTTCCGCTCCCATGGTTCCCGGTCTCCATGCCATGATGACGGCTTTGGACTTTTCTGAGATTCTCCGCAGATCCAACGGTCTTCCTGAGATGACCACTGTCACGATATTATCCGTGCGTTTTGCTATTTTTTCAAAAAGCATCTGCTGCTCTTCCGGTAAAGTCAGAAATGCTCTGCTGGCAGCCTCTCCGGACTGAGATTCATGTTCCCCAAGTACACATACAACGGTATCTTCCCGGGTTATCGTTTCCAGCCACTGCTCATCTATTTCTTCATCCGAATCATCCTGTTCCACCTGCCAGATCTTGCATTCTTCCTCAGAAAGCATTCTACAGCCCGGAATACATTCCGCATTCATCTTCTTATCTTGAAGAATAGCTTCGATCGTTTCCACAGGTTCATGCTCACCAAAGATTGCCCAGCGGCTCAGGAATTCCTTGGATGTCACATAAGGTCCTGCCCAGATGACTTTCTGTTTCTGACACAAGGGCAGTATTTCTTCATTTTTCAAAAGGACGCAGCTTTCGCTGGCCATCTGATATGCTTTTGTCCGGTTATACAGGGTCAGTTTTCCACTCTTTCCAAGACCTGCAAAGGGATTTTCAAAAAGTCCCAGCTGATTTTTCATCATCAGAACCCGGAATGCGCTTTCGTCGATAAAGGATTCCGGAATCTGTCCGTTCTTCACCAGTTCTTCCAGTCGGAACATATAAGCAGGGCTCATCATATCGATATCCACTCCGGCTTCTATAGCCTGAACCGCCGCTTCGTCCATATCGGCTGCCACACCCTGTTCTTCCAGCTGTCCGATGGAACCCCAGTCTGAGATCACTGTACCATCAAATCCTTCTTTATCCCGCAGAAGGTCTCTGAGAAGTTCCTTATTCCCACTGATCGGTTTTCGGTCTATGGCATTAAAAGCGGTCATAACCATAGCTGGTTTTGCCTTCAGGGCCATGCGGAAAGGTTTTACATACTGTTCCAGGAATGTCCGTTGGGATATTTCAACATCGTTATATTCCCGGCCTGCATTCACTGCTCCGTAACCTGCAAAATGTTTCAGACATGCTGCGATTCCTTCATCGTTTTTCTGCTGATAGCCATCTACCATGGCTTCTCCCATGACTCCGTTCACATATGGGTCTTCACCAAAAGACTCCAGCATCCTGCCCCACCGGGGATCCCTTGAAACATCGATCATCGGAGAAAAGGTTGCCTTAAGTCCTTCAGAAGATGCCTCAGAGGCAGCTATCGATGCTGCCTCTGACACCAGTTCCGGATGAAAGGAACATGCCTGCCCCAGTGGAATCGGGAAAATCGTCCGGCATCCATGGATCACATCTGCCATAAAGAGTAGAGGGATATGATGGGGATGCTGTTCCATATATTTGCTCTGAATATCACATATTTTTTCTTTACCGATCACTCCCAGTACGGAGCCTGCATACTGAATGACCCATTCCGGCGGTAATTGTTCGCCGACAACTCCGGTAAGCACTGCCTCTTTGTCAAAATATACACCGGTAAGCTGTACCATCTGTCCTATTTTTTCCTGCAAAGACATTTCTGACAGCAATTGCTGCAATTTATGTATTTCCATGATTACTCCTTATGTTTGATCTGTTGTAACTGTAAAGGTACTGAACAGTTACCATCTTTTTTTATTTCTTTCCACTACAGTGTTTCGTAAATAACTGTATTATTCACGCAGGATACGGATTCGAGTGCGCAGGTCCAAAACGCAGACGTAGCAGTCTGCGCTAAGGCTTTTAGCCCTGCACGGTCAGATTACTTTTTAATCAAAATAAATTGTCTTACCGCTCTTTGCTGACTCATAGATTGCTTCCAGTACACGGGTGACAACTGCAGCCTGTGCAGGTTTTACTACCTGTTCAGCTCCGTCAGCAACGATGTGGTAGAACAGTTCCTGTTCATAATCCCCTGCCGGTTTTTCTTCTCCTGAGAAGAATGCTACTCCTTCGCCGGATAATGCCGGTTTCTCTACTACCTGTTTATTGTGGTGGATGTAGTTGATCCGCAGGCCGTCTTTCATATCTGCTCCGGCTTTTGTTCCGCACAGACTTGTCTTGGCCTCATCAACTTCCAGTGTGTTTAGTGCCCAGGCTGCTTCCAGCTCGATCACTGCACCGTTTTTCATACGGATGAATCCGAAAGCGGAATCTTCTACACAGAATTCCTTCGGATCCCAGTCTCCAAAGGCATTTCCCTGATTGGTCTGGTCAGCCAGTTTGTGGAAGGTCTGTCCTGTTACAGACTCTACTTCATAGTTATCCATCATCCATAAGGTCAGGTCCAGTGCATGGGTTCCGATATCGATCAGCGGACCGCCGCCCTGTTCTTCTTCATTTAAGAATACACCCCAGGTAGGAACTGCTCTTCTTCTAAGTGCATGGGCTTTTGCAAAGTAGATCTCTCCCAGTTCGTCAGCCTTGCACATTTCTTTCAGATACAGGGAATCTGGACGGTAACGGTTCTGGTATCCGATGTTCAGGATTCTGCCTGTTCTCTCTGAAGTCTCCACCATCTTCTGTGCTTCTGCATAATTCTTTGCCATCGGTTTCTCACACATAACATCTTTTCCTGCTTCCATGGCTGCGATAGAGATCTCTGCATGGGAGCGGTTCGGTGTGGTTACATACACAACATCCAGGTCCTCTTTGATAAGCTCCTGATAGTCTTCAAATACTTTTGCATCTTCTGTGCCATATTCTGCTTTTGCTTTCTCTGCACGCTCTCTGATGATGTCACAGAAAGCTACGATCTCATAGAGACCACTTTTCTTCATAGCCGGAAGGTGTTTTCCGTTGGCGATTCCTCCGCATCCTACGATTCCTGCTTTTAATTTTCTCATGGTATTATCTCCTTTTTCTTTATTCTATATTAAATCACAAACTGTTCCAGATATCTCTTGCTGAGGATCAAGGAATTCTCAACCTTTTCCTTGGAATCTTCAAAGGCCTTGTCCTCGATCTCAATACAGGTATAACCGTCATATCCGATGTCTGTCAGTGCTGATACATATTTTCCCCAGTCCACATCTCCGAGTCCCGGGAGCTTCGGTGACATGTATTCCAGCGGATATGCCATGATACCGCAGGATTCCAGCTTGTCTTTATAGATCTTGATATCCTTGTAGTGGACATGGAAAATCTTATCTTTGAACTCATAAAGCGGGCGGATATAGTCGATCATCTGCCAGATAAAGTGGGATGGATCGTAGTTGATGCCCAGATGGTCACTGTCCAGGATCCGGAATACTTCTCTCCAGATCGGCGGTGTTGTCATCAGGTTCTGTCCTCCCGGCCACTGGTCCTCTCCGAAAAGCATCGGGCAGTTTTCGATGGCGATCTTCACGTCACATTCCTCAGCCAGTTTTATGATCGGCGGCCAGATCTCTTTTACCAGTTCCAGGTTTTCCTGTACATTTTTGGTCTGGTCCCTTCCGATAAATGTGGTGACCATGCCCACACCTAATTTCTTACTTGCAAGGATCACCTGCTTCAGGTGTTCCACAGCGGCTGCGCTTTTCTCTTTATCTGCCGCCATCACGTTTGGATAATAGGCCAGTGACGAGATCTCCACTCCTGATTTTTTTGCATATTCCACGATATGCTCTGCATATGCATCATCCTGGTTGACCCGTTCCGCATCGATATGGCTTACACCGGCATATCTTCTTTCTGCTTTTTCCTGTGGCCAGCATGCCACTTCCACACACTCAAATCCCTGCTCAGACGCAAAATCCATCATCTCTTCATAGGTCCAGCTGTCAAGGATCGCTGTAACAAACCCAAGTTTCATAGGAATGCCCTCCTGTTTCTTTCTGTCTCTGTATATCTGTATTATTTCTCCCACGGAGTTGGTGTGAACTCTCCGCCTCTGCACCATTTCAGATAGTTCAGTGCGTGGAGCTGTCCGGTCATCTCCAGTTCTCCGTTGTATACCGGATCGTGATATCCCTCGATACAGATATCGTCCTCATATCCGTTACTTCTTAAGATAGAAATGATATCTCTCCAGTTTGTGTCACCAAATCCAGGCATACGGTGCCATACGAATGGAACTGCTCCGGAGATACCGCCGTGTCTTACTGCATCCCAGTCGATGGTCGCATCTTTTCCATGTACATGGACGATCTTTTTGCACCATTTTCTCAGCTCTGTCACAGGGTCGATCAGCTGTACCATCTGGTGGGTCGGCTCCCATTCCAGACCGAAGTTGTCATTCTTTACTTCCTCAAACATCACTTCCCAGGCTTTCGGGTTGAAACCGATGTTGCAGGTGGCATGTTCCCAGGTTCCATCCATCAGGCAGTTTTCGATACCCAGTTTCACACCTTTTTCTTCTGCAAGGTCTGCCAGTTCACGGAACACTTTTCCGAACTCTTCGTATGCGGATTCTACCGGTTTTCCTTCCCATGCTCCTGCAAAGGTGCTTACGTGGGTAGCTCCGAACTTTTCAGCAGTGCAGATCACCTTTTCCAGTGTCTTTCTGTGCTCTGCGTACTGGATCGGGTTACAGTAATATCCGAGTGTAGTAATCTTGGAATCTGTTCCTGCAAGGAGTTTGTCTGTGGTCAGTGCCAGTTTGTCAAGATCTGTTCCTTCCAGTGACATATGGAAATTAAGGGAAAATGTTTCGAATCCTTTTCCAACAAATCCTTTCAACCATTCTTCTGCAACGGGTCCCGGCACGCAGGTTCCGATTTTAATCTGTTTCATACTTTTTTCCTCCTGTTCTGTTACATGCACTCTCGGAGAACATGTACAACTGGTTTCAATTTTTATGTTATATATGTTCTGCTTATGATTTCTATCTATAGTTATTCAGTATCTTCTTAGTTACACCTGATCCTGAAATTCGATCACCTGGTTTGTCTCTGCTGACCGGAAGATTGCTTCCATCAGTTTCATCACGCGCATCACCTGGAACAGCTTGATCTCAGGTTCTGCTCCGTCCCGGATCACTGCAACTACATTTCTGTGGAAATCTGCAATATCTCCGGATACTTTTGGTAAGTCTTCTTTCACAATGGTATCTTCCCGTCTCGGTGCCATGGTCTTTGTCAGACCGGCTGCTGTCTTAACCGGTACTACCGTCTCTTCCGTCCTACCGGTCTTACGGATGATCTCACCGTTTAACTGCCAGTCCCGGATCACTGCGGTACCGTCTTCTCCCAGTACATACCATCTCGGCAGGGAAATATAATTATTGGTGCCGACTTCCACCAGGACTTCCGTTCCACCTTCAAATGTCAGGATGGCAGTGAAGCCATCGTCCACTTCCTGGTTGGTGACATTGGTAAGTGATGCGTATACGGTCTCGATCTTTCTGTCGCCGTACATATATAAGATCTGATCCAGCAGATGTACGCCCCAGTCCAAGACCATTCCGCCACCATGGACCTTTTCTTTTCTCCAGTCGCCCGGGATACCTCTTGAACCATGAACACGGCTCTCGATCCGGAAGACATGTCCCAGTTTCTGCTCCTCTACCAGCTTTTTGATGATCAGAAAATCATCATCCCACCGTCTGTTCTGGTGTACAGTAAGTAATTTTCCTGTCTCTTTGGCTGCATTTTCCATTTCCAGCAGATCAGCAGAAGATAATGTCACCGGTTTTTCCGATATTACATTCTTCCCTGCATGCATGGCACGGATGGCGATAGGTTTGTGGCAGTCATTCGGAGTAGCGATCAGAACCACATCGATATCCGGATCTGCCAGCATGGCTTCTTCTGTTTCATATACAAAAAAGCCCTTCTCCTTCGCTTCTTCTCTCTTTTCTTCCTTGATGTCATAGATGCCACCGATTACAGCTTCCGGAACATTGGAAAGGATCTCCGTATGCCATCTGCCCATTCCGCCATATCCGATCAGTCCGTAAACTACTTTGTTTTCCCTCATTTTGAACCTCCATCGTAAAAACAGCGGCTGATGAACACCATCAGCCGCTATCGCTTTTACTTACTTAATTCTTCGTTGATTTCTTTAAGAATCTGGTCACCACCCTGACTCTTCCAGTTCTCAACAAAAGTATCGAATTCGCTGATATCTGCTTTTCCCATAACGATTTTTGAGAATGTTTCTTCTTCCATTTTCTTCAGATTGGCCCATTTTGTTTCCATTGTTTTTGTCTGACCGTTATATGCATTGTAAACAGGTACATATTTCTCATTTACAGAAGGAGCATCTCCAACCAGGATGGCCACAAGTCTCGGAAGGTTGTTTTTGGCAATGTCACTGTCCAGATTCCATTTATCCAGGCTGAAGTCATCGTAAGGCTCTTTTTTCAGTTTTTTAACTGCTTCCATATCACTCTTTAACAGTTTGTGTGTTGAGAAGTCAACATCATCCATGGTGATTTCTCCGGCAAGATATTTGGTCAGAACATCATAAGACACTTCAACTTCATCTGCATTGTCATAGGTGTTGTACAGAGGATAGAAGTCCGAAGTAACCATCTCTGTGGTAGAAACACCTTCGTCTATCCATTTCTGCTCATTTTCGATCAGGTAATTGACAATCTTAAATGCAGCTTCCGGATTCTTGCATGCTTTGCTTGCTACTACATATTGTGTTGTAGGCTCTGCCATATGAGTGTAATAGTTTCCATCCTCTGACAATGGTGTAAAGTATGCCTGCCAGTCTGCCGCACCTGCCAGTGTAGCATCTGCCACTGTGTAACCAGACCACCATGGTCCAAAGAAGATTCCAACCTTGCCGGCCAGAAGAGGTTCTTTACTGTCACTTCTTACAAGCATTTCCGGGTCGATCAGTTTATTTGTATACAGTTCTGAGATTTTTTCCAGTGCATCTCTGGTTTCCGGCTGGATAGAACCATACTCTACAGTTCCGTCCTCACCCTGCAGCCAGTACTGTGGGTATGACTGGAAGCTACTGAACAGCGGATCCAGTCCATACTGGTTTCCTCCGATTGCATTCATATGATCGGAATTACTCGGTCCGAGAATACCAATAGTATCATCCTCTCCGTTTCCATCCGGATCCTGAGTAACAAACGCTTCTGCTACCTTTACCAGCTCATCCCATGTTCTCGGAGCCTCCAGTCCAAGTTTGTCCAGCCAGTCCTGACGGATCCACATTTCATTGATTCCACCTGCTGTTATGGCCGGAGCCGGAATCGCCATCAGTTCTCCATCTTCATTGGTGATACATTTCTGCAGTTCTTCACCGCCGGATTTCACATAACTTTTCAGTGCATCTGAAGCATAATCATCAAAATACTTATCCAGTGGCTGGATCATATCGTATTTCAGAAGCGCTCTGTACTGTGTTGCATTTACGTTCATCAGCTCCGGAACGGTATTACTTCCGATACACAGATTCATTTTCTCTTCAAAGTCTGTGGATGATGCAACCCAGTCATATACAACTTCGATGTTAAGATCTTCTTTCAGAAAATCTATGTATGGATTATCGTCATAAGCCATTCCGTCCGGAAGCTTGGCATTCGGGTTCAGAGAACCACCAAGATGAACCGTTACGGTTTCCGGGTATTTGGACAGCGGCAGATCTTCTTTGGCTGTTCCTTCTGCCTCACTTACTGCCTCTTTCTGTGTGCTCTCTTCTGATTTTCCGCATCCTGCCAGTGAGGTAACGGCTAATGCCATTGCACTGGCAAATGCGATCAACTGTTTCTTTTTCATTCTTTTTCCTCCTTTTATCCTTTTACTGATCCCAGTGTAATACCCTCTACAAAATATCTTTGCAGGAACGGGTAAACGATCAGTACAGGTATCATAGCTATAAATATTTTTGCAGAATCCAATGAAAGGTTATTTAATTTCATTGCCTGCGCAATCTGATCCACGTTCATCGTGGAATAATCCAGAGTTACTACCATCTGCTGAATGTAAGTCTGCAGCGGATAACTGCTCTGTCTTGTACTTAAAACCATTCCCTGGAAGAATTCATTCCAGTACATAACCATGGTGAACAGTGCAACTGTTGCGACCATAGGTTTTGCCAGCGGTACGTAGATAGATATCAGATTTCTCCAGGGGCCGCCGCCATCGACAAAACATGCTTCTTCCAGTTCTACTGGAAGATTTTTGAAAAAGTTTACTGCAAGGATTACATTGAAGACCTGAAGTCCCGTTCCCAGTACCAGTCCAAAAATGTTATCCATCAGATTATAATTTTTCATGGTGATATACCACGGAACCGTACCTCCGTTGAATAACATACAGAATACGAAGATCCACATAAAGATATCTCTCTTCGGGAACTGCTTTTTCGTTCTGGATAACGGAAATGCTGCCATAAGGATACATACCATACTGATTCCTGTTCCCAGTAAAACCCTTTTAATAGATACCAGAAAGGAACCAAAGAATGCGGTCTCTCCCATGATCTTCTTATAGGAGAGCAAGTTGAAGCCAACCGGCCAGAGAGCAACCTGTCCAGCATTGACTGCTTCCCTGCTGCTCAGGGATACACAGAGAACGTACCATACAGGTACAATACAGATCAAAGTAATCGCAATGAGAATCACTACATTTAAAATGTCAAAAAACTTTGATCCGAGGCTTTTATTCTCAATCATAGTTACAACCTCCTAAAACAGTTTATAACCGGTAAATTTATCTGCCAGCCAGTAACCAACCGTAATCAACACAAGGCTGATCACAGATTTGAACAATCCAACAGCTGTTGCCAGTGAATACTGGAGATTCTGCAAACCGGCTCTGTATACCCATGTGTCAATAATATCACCTGTTGAGTAAACCAGCGGGTTATACAGGTTATAAATCTGGTCGAATCCTGCATTCAGGACATTTCCAAGAGACAGGATAGCCAGAAGTGCTACTGTTGTTTTGATACCAGGTAAAGTTACGTGCCAGATTCTTTTGAATCGTCCGCAGCCGTCTACTGCCGCAGCTTCGTACAACGATCCGTCCACGCCAAGGATCGCCGCAAGATAAACGACTGTGTTATAACCGAATCCTTTCCAGATATCCGTACCGATTACCAGAGGCTGGAAAAGCTTTGCTTCGCCAAAGAAGTTGACCGCATCGCCTCCGAACAATCCTATGATCTGATTCACCGGTCCTGTATACCCGAAAATATTCAGCACGATCTTCGCGAGAATAACCCATGACAGAAAATACGGTAAATATACAATTGTCTGGATCGGACGTTTCAGTTTCTTCACTGCCAGTTCATTCAATAACAAAGCAAAGACCAGCGGGATAATAATATTTCCGATAATCTTGCCAACGGCAATGACAACTGTGTTACGTAAAACCTGTGTAATGTCACTCATCTGAAACATATACTCAAAATTAGCCAGGCCAACAAATTTTGAATGGAGAATGCCCTGTCCAGGATTGTAATCCTGAAAAGCCATGACAATTCCGAACATTGGAACAATGCTGAAAAAGAACAGCCACAGTAATGCAGGGATCAGCATAATGTAATAGTGTTTCACAAATCTTTTGATGTACATGAGTAAACCTCCCTTCCTTTATGGATAGTTTATCCTGTAATCATATTTTTCACTAGACGATATTGTTTCAGATTCCACAGTCTTTTTTTTAATTCAAAAAAAATGTCCGAATCAAATCGAACATTTTTTTAATCTTCCTGCATATTCTGTTGGCGTACATCCGTATTCCTTTGAAAATACCTTTGTGAAATAATAAAAATTGTCATATCCCAGATCCGATGCAATCTGGGTGATGTTTTCTGTTCCTTTTGCCATCTTCCGGGCAGCCGCCTGCATTTTTCTGCTGATCACATAGTTATGAAAGGTATCACCTGTTATCTCCTTAAATCTCGTGCTGAAATAACTTCTGCTCATTCCGATCTGTGTTGCTACCTCTTCTGACTTCAGATTTTCTTCTATATGCTCGTCTGTATACAGGATCACTCTTGCAAACATATAAATATCCTTTGTTTTATCAGTCTGCAGACACGTCTGATACAGATTCTTCTTCCAGTTTTTTACCCATTCCAGCATCTCGTCCACAGAAGATAAGGATGGAAATTCAAGTTCTTCTCCTGTGAGTTTCTGGAAGCTGTGGAAACTTTTTATAAAAACTCTTTCAGCAGTCCGCAGCTCCACGCCCCGGGTTATCTCGCACAGTCTGTTGAACTCACAGTCATTAAAGATCCATCTGGTATTCGTCCACGCTTTTTCCAGCCTTTTCTGGAGTCCGGAATCCTCCTTCCGGGGTTCTTTTTTCGACTGATTTTCCTTATACTTTCTTTCTACAAGTTCCAGAATCTGGTCACACTCATCCCCATCAAAGCTTATTTTGGATATGTAATCCAGGGCTCCCAGTCTCAGGGCACTCTGCGCATAACGGAAATCTTCATACATAGAAAAGACTACGAATTTCACCTCCGGATATTCCTTTTTGCATCTTTTCATCAGTTCAATTCCATCGATCTCCGGCATGTCTATATCCGTGAATACAATATCCACTTCATTATCCTTCAGAAATTCCAGTGCTTTGCGGCCATTCTGGACATCCCCCACAACTTCAAATCCATATTTGCCCCAATCCATTATAGAAATCAAACCTTTTCTTGCCAGTTTATCATCATCTACAACCAATACCTTCATTTCTCCATACCCTCTTTTTCCGTCTCAGATCCTGTGAATTTGATTTTATTCCGAAGTTCTTCCTGAATCGGAATCAAAATTGTAATTTTGGTTCCATAGCCTTTTTTGCAATTAACAAACAGGTTCGTCTCTCCTTCATAAAAAGATTCCAGCATTGCTTTTACATATCGCAGACCGATTCCTCTGTTCCCATGCTGCATTTTTTTCACATCATAATCAAATGGTTCATTAATCTGATTGATCTCCTCCTGGGTCAGGCCATTACCGCTGTCCAATATGGTAATGATCGCCAGTCCCCTGATATTATCCTCAAAGACCTGTATTGTGATCTTTTCATCATCTCCAAGTCCGTACCGTATCGCATTTTCCACCAGTGGCTGCAACAGCATCCGTACCGTCGGCTGTTCCAGATAACGCCCCTCTTCCACATTCATTTCTATTACAAAATCATAGCGCATCTGTTCCAGTGCAATATAATCTTTCACAATATCGATTTCTGTTCGAAGTGTTGTCTGCATTCCTTCTTTTCCAAGATTATACGACAGCAGTCTTTTTAAGCGTTGTACAAATTCCGTAATATTGTCCTGACGGCTCATTCTTGCCATCCACTGAACGGAATTTAACGTATTGAGCAGAAAATGTGGATTGATCTGGTACAGGAGCTTCTCATATTCCGTTCGCTGAATACTTTTTTCTTTTTCCACAACATCATCTATCAGGTTCCTGATCTGTTCCTTCATCTGTTCCACTTCGTGCATCAGGTCATCGAATTCCTTGATCTCATACTCCTGTTCCGCCTCTTGTAAAGATCCATTTCCCACCTGAATCATCTGTTTTTGAAATTGATTGAGGGGTTTGCATACCAACCGGTAAAGGTAAAAAACTGAACTGGAAAAAATACCAAAAGCTGCCAGGATGATAACCACTAACTTCAGTCTCCACATATTCATTTCTTTCTGATAGGTATTCTCCGGCAGTGCAATGGCATTGACATATCCGATGGAACTGCGATACGCCATGATTTTGTATCCTTCCTGATTTATCGCAGCATATCCTTCTTTTTCCGGTAATTCCGACAAAAGCTTCTGTCCCTTGACGATCACCGGATTATTGCTGTACTGTACAATACCATTTTCATCCATCTCCATATAGGTATATGGCCATTTTTCTTTATTAAGCCGATCCGAAACACTCATATCCGGCTCGATTTCTGCATAAATATCCAGTACCCGTTTATTTCCAAAGGGAACTCTCCGCATCACGGATAATACCGGCGTCTCCCTGATTCCCAGATAGGATGTATGCATAGCCTGAATGATGTTCTCGGCACCTACTACTACTTTAGAAATTGTCTGGTATGACGGATCCAGAACCCTTACGTTAAAATTCCCAATCAGTTCTTTTTGCTCTTTCGGATCGTAATATGCAATACCAAGGAGCTTTGTGTTCACATATCCAAGTTTTATCAGTTCTTCTCTGAGAGATTTCTGCTCGAAATATCGATTATAGTTATCCTCCGCACTCAGATAGCTTTCTGTCACACTTCCAATAAGCCCGTTGGGACTCATCTGATTGACAATACCGATCATGTCATAATAATCACTGTCTATCTCCCGCGTGATCTGCTCCAGATATATCTGCATACTCTCCTGGATACTGTCATTCTGGATCATTCGGATCGTCATATACGACACGATCACTACCGCAAGAATACATGACATTGCACAGAGCAGAAGAATGCTTAGCATCTTTCTTTTAAGTGTCTGTTTCCCTCGTTTTCTTCTTTTCATATCAGATTCTCCCACTTCTGTTCTATCGCCTTCCATATCGCGTAAGGCTGCAGAACAGTTAACCTTTTTATCCTATTTAAAGAATATAGAACTTTTTTCCGAAAGTCAACTGTTTACAAACTATCATTCTCATCGAAAAATCAAAGAGTTACTGTTCACTCCGTGCCCAGCAACACGCTGCGCGATGCACAGAATTTATGCTGATCGCATAAATTCGCGCGATATGTCTCGGGTTTTCTGTGACCTTCGCTCACAAAAAACACCTCGCGGGATATTACCAGTAAACAATAACATCAAAGAACAGCAAAAAATCCGTGGAGATAATTTTCTTTTAGAATTGAACAACTACATGTAATTCCAAAAAGCATCTCCACGGATATTTTCAATTAAGATTATGACAATTTATGTAACTGTTCAGTACCTTCACAGTTACGAACCCCAATGCCTTGCGGGACAATGACTGCTGAATAATTACAATCCCTCCTTATAATTACCCGGATCAGAAATCATAATCATCCGGATCCAGTCCTGCATCCTCAAGTTCAGCCCTCACTTCATCTTCTCCGAACAGATCTACATCATCTTCATCGTCTTCATCGTCATCTTCGTCATCATCTTCATCATCATCCTCATCCTCGAATTCATCCCACTCGTCTTCATCCGGATCTTCAAATGGGTCCTGTTCATCATCATCCTCGAACTCATCCCACTCATCCTCTTCATCTTCCGGATCTTCGAATAAGTTCAGCCCGTCATCATCTTCAAAGAAGCGGTTCCTATCTCTGTTCGCCGTATTATCCATGAACTGATACATTTCCATCCGTTCTACAGAATCCAGTTCTCCATCTCCGTCAAAATCAAACAGATCATCCAATTTATACATATTCCAACCTCCCGATTCTTTTTCATTATCCATTCAATTCAGTTAGTTATCTTCTATTATTCTCTTTTTATAATACCATTCTGCAACAAATGAATATACAAAAATCACAATATTTAACCAACTTTTTTGTAGCATGATGGCAACTATTCAGCAACCACCGGGCGGAGGCTGAGTAGCTGCCAATTTTGTATATAAATGCAAACATAACCGTTTTATGTTATTTTTCCCTTTTTTCTACGCTATACTAGAGCGTGTCTGAAAAAGGCTTTTCGTGAGCTGCGAGTCCCAGTTTGTGGGAGATTTTATCCGAATGAGGGCGGCGTAGCGGGCTACGGCAACCGAATGAGGGTAAAATATACCGCAAAGTGGGGCTTGCAGATTGCGGAAATGATTTTTCAGACACGCTCTGGATCAGCAAAATTAATATGAAAGGTCTTATACTTCTATGAATTCTCTAAAACCAATGCTGTTAACCTGTCTGAAGTCCTATGACAAGTCACAGTTTATCAAAGATGTGACTGCAGGTATCATCGTCGCGATCATCGCGCTCCCCTTATCTATTGCGCTTGCGCTCGCTTCCGGAGTTGGTCCTGAAGCCGGTATCTTTACTGCCATTGTAGCCGGTTTTGTGATTTCAGCTCTTGGCGGAAGCTGCGTACAGATTGCCGGACCGACTGCTGCATTTGCAACCATCGTTGCCGGTATCGTAGCACGTGACGGAATGGATGGACTTATCATCGCCACTATAATGGCGGGTATATTTCTTATTCTGATGGGACTGTTCCACTTCGGCAGTCTGATTAAATTTATTCCATATACCATTACGACCGGTTTTACTTCCGGAATCGCTGTGACCATCGTGATCGGCCAGTTGAAAGATTTTTTCGGAGTTACTTATCCGGATGGTGTAAAACCAATCGAGACAACGGAGAAAATGAAAGCCTTTGTCCAGAATATTTCTTCCGTAAATACCGATGCCCTGATCGTTGGCATTGTAAGTCTTGCGATTCTGATCCTTGCTCCTTATATTTTTAAGAAAGTTCCCGGTTCTCTGATTGCAGTCATCGTCGGAATCCTGATGGTTCAGTTTCTTCCGCTGAAGGTATCCACGATCGGAAATCTGTATACGATCAGCAACTCTCTTCCGAGTTTTCATATGCCGGCGATCAGATTCAGCACCATCAGTGCTTCCGTCTCAAATGCATTTACGATTGCAGTGCTTGCCGCAATCGAGTCGCTGCTATCCTGTGTAGTTGCCGATGGAATGATCAACAGCAAACACCGTTCAGATATGGAACTGGTTGCCCAAGGCGCAGGAAATATCGCTTCCGCACTCTTTGGAGGTATCCCCGCAACAGGTGCCATCGCCAGAACCGCTGCCAATATCAAAAATGGCGGACGGACTCCCATCGCCGGAATGGTACACTCCGTCACACTCATCATCGTACTGGTCGTTCTGATGCCTTACGCCGGAATGATTCCTATGCCGACCATTGCTGCGATTCTTTTTATCGTTGCCTATAATATGTGTCAGTGGCGAACCTTCCGCGACCTGGTCAGGACAGCTCCTAAGAGTGATATTCTTGTACTGATAGTAACATTCATACTGACAGTTATCTTTGATCTGGTCGTTGCTATCGAGATCGGTATGGTGCTTGCCTGTCTGCTTTTCATCAAACGTATGAGCGAAGAAACCCATGCAGACAGCTGGGTGTACACAGACGATGACACTCCGGATATCGATGAACATCTGCAGAAATTACCGCTGCAGATCCGTGTTTACGAGATCACCGGACCACTGTTCTTTGGTGCCGCCGATGCCATTGAACATATCGTTGTCAAAGACTTTACCAGATGTCTGGTTCTTCGTATGAGAGGTGTCCCTGCACTTGACAGCACCGCCATGAATGCACTTCAGAACCTGGTAAAAACCTGCGAGAGTAAAGGAATTACACTTGTATTCTCCCACGTCAATGAACAGCCCATGCACGTTATGGAAAAAGCCGGTTTTGTGGAACTTGTCGGAAAAGAAAACTTCCAGTCAAATATATCCGCTGCATTAAAAAGAGCTGAAGAGGTCATCTGACCTTTTCAGCTCTTTTGGGAACTCATTTGCAAAATCTGCTGATTGACGAATCCTCTATTGACTTTATATAATAAATATATTAACGACGTATTAACCAATCAAAGGAGTAGTGTAACTGTTCTATACTTTTACAGTTTACAGATGAACCAACGACATGAAAAAAACATTTTTTACGAAAGATCCTTCTTTTTACCGTTCCTTTTTCAAATTAATGACAGTAATCGCGCTGCAAAACCTGGTGGCCTACAGCGTGAATATGCTGGACAATATCATGCTGGGAAGTTATAGCCAGAATGCACTTTCCGGCGCTGCGACGGTAAACCAGATTTATTTTATCGTAAATCAGATTGCACTGGCGATCGGCAATGCATTAATTGCAATCAGCTCCCAATACTGGGGAAGCCATCAGACAAAACCTATCCGAAAGGTAACAAAAGCCGCACTGTTATTCAGCCTGGCAATTGCTGCCGGAATGATCGCTTTATGTATTCGTATTCCGAATACACTGATTGGTCTTTTTACGACCTCACCGGATATCATAAGAGAAGGTACTATTTACCTTCATATCATACAATGGACTTTTTTATTTTTCATGATCAGCAACCTTTTACTGGCCATGCTCCGCAGCGTGGAGACCGTAAAAATCGCATTCCTTATATCCGTCATATCCCTGTTGGTGAACGGCGGAATCAATTATATCCTGATTTTCGGGAGATTCGGTGCACCGGAAATGGGAATCCGAGGTGCTGCCATCGGAACTTTTGCAGCACGCATACTGGAACTGGGAATCGTTCTTTTCTATGTATGGAAAAAAGATACAAAAGTCAAATTGTTTGATGAAAAATTCCGGGATGGTATTATCGGAAAAGGAAGTGGTACTGTCTGGAAAACCTTTTTTAAAGTGTGTATTCCCATCCTGACTTCCGGTTTGTTGTGGGCAGTTTCCCTTCCTATGCAGACAGCGATATTGGGGCATCTTTCTGCGGATGCGATTGCAGCCAATTCCGTATCAAGCACCTTTTTTCAGTATCTGAAGGTAATCGTCATTGCGATAGCCGGTGCTTCTGCTGTCGTGATCGGAAAAGATATCGGAAGCAATGACGAAGAAAAAGTACGCTGCAACGGGCGTACCCTTTCCGTACTCTATCTGGCTATCGGACTCTTGCTTGGAACTGTATTATTCTTACTTCGAAGTCCACTGTTATCCATGTACCGATTGACCCCTCAGGCTACTTTATATGCAGACCACTTTATGATTATTATGAGTGTGATCATGGTTGGAATGTCGTATCAGATGCCGGTCGGAGTCGGTATCATCCAGGGTGGCGGAGATACCAAATTTTCGATGTATCTGAACCTGATTTCCGTCTGGTGCATTGTAATGCCATTGTCCTTCCTGGCCGCATTCTACTGGAAGCTGCCGGTAGAACTTGTAGTGATCGCCGTGCAATCCGATCAGATCTTTAAATGTCTGCCTATATTCCTGCGCTTCAAAAGCTACAAATGGATCCACAAACTGACAGCAATCGACTGATGCAGGAGGTATTCACCGTTACTGTTCGCGTTACTGTTCACTGATAATATCCCGCGAGGTGTTTTTTGTGAGCGAAGGTCACAGAAAACCCGAGACATATCGCGCGAATTTATGCGATTAGCATAAATTCTGTGCATCGCGCAGCGTGTTGCTGGGCACGGAGTGAACAGTAACCTGTTCACCTCCTGCATCAAATGAATATACGAAAATCGTCTTGACACATCTCCCCTTTTCGGTATATGATTAAGTCCAATATAAGGGAGTAACCTACGTAAGAATTAGCGTTTGTGATGTCGTCAGTACGATGGAAACATCCGGTGTCACAAGAAAATGGTGAGACTTTTATTGCATTTTTTGTTATGCAATAAAGGTTTCTTTTTTTTCCGAAAAGTCCTTCATTGCATACAATATAGTCCTTGAACAGGTAGAAAGAGGAGGAAAACGTTATGAAGGAATTTTACCGGCAAACTGTAAAAGAAGTTCTGGATCGTGTAGAAAGCAGCGAAGCAGGACTTACAAGCGAACAGGCAGACCATTCCCGGGAAAAATGTGGCTGGAATGAGCTTACCGAAGGAAAGAAAAAAAGTATCTCTCAGATTTTCTTTGAACAGTACAAAGATTTTCTGGTACTTATTCTTATTGCATCGGCACTTATCTCTGGGATTCTTGGTGATGTGGAGAGTGCTGCAGTTATCGTGATCGTGATTACGATCAACGCAATTTTAGGAACGATCCAAACAGTAAAAGCGGAACAATCGCTGCAAAGCTTAAAGAAGCTTTCCGGTCCGGAAGCAAAGGTATTGCGTGATGGCACAACCGTTCAGCTTCCGGCAAGAGAACTGGTGGTTGGAGATATCATCCTGTTAGAGGCCGGTGACATGATTCCGGCGGATGGCAGACTGATCGAGAATGCAAGTCTTAAGGTCGATGAAAGTGCTCTCACCGGAGAAAGTCTTGCAGTTGAAAAGGACCTGGAGACCCTGTCAGCAGAAGTTCCCCTGGGTGATCGAACCAATATGGTATTTTCCGGCAGTTTTGTGACATATGGACGAGGCAAAGCAGTTATAACAGACACAGGAATGCAGACGGAAGTCGGGAAAATTGCAGGGCTTTTGAAATCGACCTCCGAAAAACAGACTCCGTTGCAGGTGAATCTGGAGGAATTTGGCAAAAAGCTTTCCATTTTGATTCTGATATTCTGCGGAATCCTGTTTGCAATCAGTGTATTTCGCGGGGAAAAGATCGGTAGCGCATTTATGTTCGCAGTTGCCCTTGCAGTTGCAGCTATCCCGGAAGCCTTAAGTTCTATCGTGACAATTGTTCTTTCTTTTGGCACACAGAAGATGGCAAGAGAACATGCTATCATTCGCAAGCTTCAGGCTGTGGAAGGTCTGGGAAGCGTTTCCATCATCTGCTCTGATAAGACAGGAACACTTACACAGAATAAAATGACAGTTGAAGATTACTATGTAGCAGGAAAAAGAATCCCCGTATCGGAACTCGATCTGGATGATCCGGCGCAGAGATTTCTTATGGATTACAGTATCTTATGCAACGATTCGACCAATGAAAATGGTGTGGAAATCGGAGATCCGACAGAGACAGCATTGATTAATCTGGCAAGCCAACATGGACTTGCTGCCGCAAGCATAAGAAATCTCTATCCAAGAGAAGGCGAACTTCCATTTGACAGTGATCGTAAGATGATGTCAACGCTCCACCGAATCGATGGTAAAAATCGAATGATTGTAAAAGGCGCTGTTGACCGGCTTCTGGAACTTACAGAACAGATTTGGACACATGATGGCATTCGCGAAATAACAGAGGCAGATAAGATAAAGATCCAGCAGCAGAATCAAAGTTTTTCCATGGAAGGGTTGCGTGTTCTGGCATTTACCTATCGGGAAGTCTCGGAAAAGCATACGTTGTCAATGGATGATGAAAATCATCTGATATTCCTTGGACTTATTGCCATGATGGATCCACCGAGAGAAGAATCAAAAGCCGCAGTTGCAGAATGTATCAAAGCAGGAATTCGACCGGTTATGATCACCGGAGATCATAAGATCACAGCAGCCGCCATCGCTAAAAGAATTGGGATTTTACAGGACTTATCGGAAGCCTGTGAGGGTGCTGATATTGAGAATATGAGCGATGCTGAACTAAAGGATTTTGTTCCGAAAATTTCTGTATATGCAAGAGTTTCACCTGAACACAAGATCCGTATTGTCCGCGCCTGGCAGGAAAAGGGCATGATCGTTGCGATGACCGGGGACGGTGTCAATGATGCTCCGGCATTGAAACAGGCAGACATCGGTGTTGCAATGGGAATAACCGGAACGGAAGTAGCAAAAGATGCGGCTGCTATGGTCCTTACAGACGATAATTTTGCTACAATTGTAAAAGCAGTAGAAAATGGGCGAAATCTGTATCAAAACATCAAATATGCAATCCGGTTTCTTTTGTCCGGAAACTTTGGAGCTATTCTGGCTGTTTTATGTGCATCGATCGCCGGACTTCCTGTTCCGTTTGCACCGGTACATTTGTTGTTCATTAATCTTCTGACAGACAGTCTTCCGGCAATCGCACTTGGTGTGGAGCCACATAGCAGTGAAGTGATGAACGAGAAGCCACGTTCTGCTGACGAATCCATACTGACAAAAGACTTTCTTGGAAAAATCGGCCTGGAAGGCTTTGTGATCGGCACGATGACAATGCTCTCATTTTTGACAGGTTATCACATGAATGGCGCGCTTCTCGGCAGCACATTTGCTTTTGGTACACTTTGTCTGGCACGTTTATTTCATGGATTTAACTGTAAATCGGATCACCCGGTTATCTTTACAAAACGATTCTTTAACAACAAGTGGCTGCAGGGAGCATTTGTACTTGGTGCAGTGCTTATTACCACTGTACTGACAGTTCCCGGACTCCACCGGGTGTTTAAAGTGGAAACTCTGAATCTGATGCAGCTTGGATGTGTATATCTGTATGCATTTGCCAGTCTTCTGATTATTCAATTGCTGAAATGGATTCGTATGAAGTTCAGATAGCGGTAAAATTCTGCGATATGGAAGCAGAACCGGATCACAACCTGTCGACCCGTCATAAGGGATTTTATATCATCGGTGATGGCATTTTTGCTTGTATGTCCCGGGATTTTGGAATATTCATGCCAAAACGCCTCGCGGGATAGTGGTTACTGAATAGTTACTCCAATTCTTATATATAACTCTATAACAATGTATTCGATGGAGGTGTCTGTGACAGAAAGAGAGAAAATGTTAGCAGGAGAACTGTATGATTACGGAGATCCTGAACTCCTGACACAGCGGCACAAACCAAAAGATCTGACAAGAGATTATAACCAGACAGATTCTGCAGATTCTGATGAAAAAGAACGTATTTTAAATGAGCTTCTCGGCGGAAAAGGTAAGAACTTATAGATTACTGCTCCATTTTATGTTGATTATGGTAACAATATTTATTTCGGGAATAACTGCGAAGTAAATATGAATTGCACGTTTCTTGATGATAATATAATAAACCTGCATTATCACACGGCTTTTTCGTGAATAATGCAGGTTTATTTTTAAGTGCATATCTAAAACACCATCTCGAATCAGCCGATCATTCCCTACACATAAATATAATCACTCATCACCGGCTGCAAATTGTTAGAAAGCAGTGCATTATAGACTTCTTCTACATTTCTTCCATCTGAGATCTCGAACTGGTCGTCGCCCTTATCCTCGATGTCATCCACATGGCTTCCGATTCCGGTGCTGACTCCGGCGGAGATTTTGGTTGCCGCGATACCTACAAGGTTGTCACGTACCCGCGCGCACTCTCTCGTTGACACTGTGATACTTGCAAATGGCATGAATAACCGATATGCGCACACAACCTGCAAAAGCTGTTTCTCGTGAACATCCATAGGATTGATGCGATCGTTATTGATGATCGGGCGCAGACGCGGACAGGAAAATGCGATTTCTGCATGCGGATATTTTCTCTGCAGAAGATATGCATGGTATCCGGTCGCAAATGCATCCTTTCTGAAATCATCCAGACCCAGCAGTGCACCAAATCCTACTCCGCGCATGCCTCCTCTTATGGCACGCTCCTGGGCGTTGACACGATACGGATAGATACGTTTGTGGCCTGCCAGATGAAGTGTTTCATATTTATCGGAATTATAGGTCTCCTGGAAGACAGTTACATAATCAGCGCCACATGCATGCAGATACGCATACTCATCAGAGTTCACCGGATAGATTTCAAGTCCGATCACTTTGAAATATTTTCTTGCGATCTTGCAGGCATTTCCGATGTATTCCACTGTGGATTTGTTTCTGCTTTCTCCGGTCAGGATCAGAATCTCCTGCAAGCCTGTCTCAGCGATCGCCTGCATTTCTTTTTCAATCTCGCTTTCATTTAACTGGGCACGTTTGATCTTATTATGACAGTTGAATCCACAGTAAATGCAATAATTTTCACAATAATTCGCAATATAGATCGGTGTGAACATATAGACGCTGTTTCCAAAATGTTTTCTTGTCTCAATCTGTGCTGCCTGGGCGATCTCTTCGATGAAAGGCAGTGCTGCCGGTGATAAAAGCGCCGCAAAATCTTCCGGTGTTCTGGAACTGTGTGCAATGGCCTGTTTTACATCAGCCGCTGTGTATTTGTCATAATCATACGCATGCATGGCATCTACGACCTGATCCAGGATCTCAGACCCGATATCTTCCATACCCGGCATATATTTCATATGGTCGATTCTGTTTTTCTTCTGATCTTCCAGAATCTCTTCGCTTAAGATACTTTCATTGATATGCTGATTTTCCATGGTCTAGTCCTCCAGAAATCCGGTCAGCGGTGATGATGCACTTGCTCCTCTTTCGATCTGTCTTCCCAGACCGGAAAGGTAGGCACTTCGTCCTGCTTCGATTGCCTTTTTAAATGCCTCTGCCATAACCGGCACGTCTCCGGCTGTCGCAATTGCTGTATTTGCCATAACGGCAGCCGCTCCCATTTCCATAGCCTCACATGTCTGAGACGGGCGGCCGATTCCTGCGTCAACGATGATCGGCAGATCCATCTCATCGATGAGGATCTGGATAAACTCCTTTGTCGCCAGACCTTTGTTTGATCCGATGGGTGCTCCCAGTGGCATGATGCAGGCTGCTCCGGCATCTTTCAGAGCTCTTGCCGCATTCAAGTCCGGATACATATAAGGCATAACTACAAATCCTTCCTTTGCAAGGATTTCTGTTGCTTTGATCGTCTCATAGTTATCCGGTAACAAATATTTGGAATCGTGTACAACTTCGATCTTTACAAAATCCCCACATCCCACTTCTCTTGATAATCTGGCGATTCGCACTGCCTCCTGGGCATTTCTCGCTCCGGATGTGTTCGGAAGCAGGGTTACATTCTCCGGAATGTAATCCAAAATATTGGCAAGCCCCCCTTCGTTTGCACGGCGAAGTGCCAGTGTGATGATCTGTGCGTCTGCTTTTTCAATGCAGGCTTTCACAAGATCCAAAGAAAATTTTCCTGATCCTAAGATAAATCTTGATGTGAATTCATGTCCTCCAAGGCTCCATGTATCTTTTGTACTCATAGGTTTATTTCTCCTTCTTCGTAACTGTTCATTGTCTACTTAATATCTGCTGAATAGTTACCTGTATTCTTTATACTTCATAATCGTTCACTGTTTTCACAATGTCTGCCGAATAGCTGCTATATTTCTTCTTCTCCAAGCAGCAAACGGGTGATCATATTGGCTTCATGGGCTGCGCAGATCGCAACCCGCGGCGCCATCAATCCATGTCCATAAGTCGGTTCCGTAACCTGATCCCCGCAAAGATAGAAGTTTTTCATCAATCGCCGGGTACGAATTGTATTGCTGCTTCCATACCCGGCCATTCCGGATGCGGACACCAGTTTTTTCTCCGGAAAATGCTCCAAAATTCCATTTACAAGCATGGCTTTTGCCTCCGGATTGTCAAATGCTTCACATATAATTCCTGCATTCTCAAAAAGTGAAATCAGATTCTCTTCTGTCACTTTGATGCAATCCGTCTGAATATCGATATACGGATTAATCTTTTGAAGCAGAGACTTTAAAGCATCTGTTTTGTACATACCGATATGTTCTGTAAAATACTGCTGCCGGTTCAGATTCGTAATATCCACCACATCAAAATCAATAAGATGAAGATGGCCCACGCCGATACGCGCAAGTGCATATGCCACGTTGGATCCCAGACCTCCGAGACCTGCGATCGTCACCCGGCCTTCGGACAGTTTCTTTTGCTTTTCCGGTGAATGACGTTCTTCAAGTGCAGCCTGTATTTCCTCTTTTGTCAAAACCTTCGTTGTCTCCATTTTCAGCCTCCTCCTACAAATGTCACCACCTCCATGCAGTCTCCGTCTTCTAACATCCTGTCCGCATACTCGTTTTTGGGAAGGATCTCGCCATTCAGTTCTACTGCAATCCGCTTCATCTGGTATCCTGCACTTTCAAGATACACTTCTACAGAAGTTGCCTTCTCCAGTTCGATTTCTTTTCCGTTTACTTTGATCACCTGCATCTCACCTCCTTGAAGCAAAAAAGAGTCCACAAAGAAACGTACCCTCGGTGGTGCGCCCCTTCATGAACTCTCGCTCAATCTCATTCTTTTATACCTGGATTCGCATAAAAAAGGAGATACCAAAGTATCTCCCGTTAAATCTGTCGTAATTTTTCTGTACTTTCACAGTTACAGACTCTCTTACATAACGTTCCTACGTTGGCATTATCCAAATCAGGTATACGGGTCAAAGTTTTCAACTTCCTCTCAGCCTATCACATAAGCTCCCCGGTTCTATTTATTTGACAGTTCAAGTATAATTATTTTTTTCTGTTCTGTCAAATATATTTTTAAAGCAAAACTGTAATTTCACACAGTTTCTTTATTACTGTCCACTCAGTGACCAGTAAGGTTTTTTTCTATGCATCCGGTATATCACTTGAGGAATCCTGCATCTCAGGCTTAATTCTTATCCTTACCAATCGTTTCCTCAATACCTGCAATTAATGTTTTCATTGTATATTCCAGTATTTCATTTCCGAACGCTTCAGAAGATTCTCTGACCGGATGACGTCCTGCGATTCCGATCAGATTGCTTTCATCTTCTTTTACCTGACTAAAGTCAACCAGCTCCGGCCGTACGGCCATGACGATAGATGTCTCATTCGCTCCAGCATGATCGTACTGATATCTCAGTCTCTCATCTTCTGCGAAAGTCCATGCCGTAAAAATAGTTAACCCGTATTTTTCTTTTGCCTCTTCCTCCAGCTCCTGAAATGCATGGGTCGACGGACCATGTCCATGTCCTACAACAATGCGGATCCCGGCTCTGGAAAGCTGAGCGAAAATACTGCGCAGATAGTCCTGGAACAATCCCTTCTCCAGCCAGTAAGCGCTGCCTTTCATCTGCTGGACATGATAGGTATTCAGTGCACCTTCCGTGTTAATATCCATCCCATAAAACGCTTTATCACCGTCATGGAATACACGGTCAGGTCCCATAAACAGTATGGGAAGCACCACACCGCCAACTTTTTCTGCTACCCGGACAAACAGTTCTTTTGACTGAATTCCGTCAGCTCCAAGAGGCATGTGCGGACCATGCCACTCCAGTGTACCAAGCGGCAGATAAGCAACCGGCATCTCCTTTATTCTCTGTACACATTCTTCCGGAAGTAATTCTTCGTATAATACCTTCTTCATCCTATTCACCTTATCCTTTCACCGCCGGGAAGTGGCAGTTCATATTATAGCACCAGCGGCTGATGATATTCATCAGCCGCTGCCTCTTTAGTTTCCTAATTCTTCGTTGATCTCTTTGAGAATCTGGTCACCGCCCTGCTTCTTCCAGTTCTCAACAAAGGTATCGAATTCACTGATATCTGCTTTTCCCATAATGATTTTTGCAAATGTTTCTTCTTCCATCTTTTTCAGATTTGCCCACTTTGTTTCCATAGTTTCTGTCTGACCGCTGAAGGCATTATAAACAGGCACATATGTATCGTGTACGAGCGGAGCGCCTCCGACCAGGAGTGATACCAGTCTCGGAAGATTGGATTTTGCAAGATCACTGTCCATATTCCATTTATCCAGACTGAAATCATCATATGGTTCTTTTTTCAGCTCCGTAACTGCTTCCATATCATTCTTTAACAGTTTATGCTGTGAGAAATCAACATCATCCATTGTAATTTCTCCTGCAAGATATTTTTCCAGAGTCTCTGTAGATACCTCGATCTCATCAGCATTGTCATAACCGTTCCACAACGGATAAAAATCTGTACTGCTTGTCTTGGTATTAAGGCCCTGTTCTATCCAATCTCTCTCGTATTTGATCAGATAGTTAACGATCTTAAAGGCAGCCTCCGGATTCTTACAGTCTTTGCTTGCCACTACATATTTGCTTGTAGGATCCGGCATATGAGTATAATAATTTCCATCCTCAGACAATGGTGTGAAGTATGCCCGCCAGTCTGCCTCTCCTGCCAGTGTAGCATCCGAAACAGTGTAACCACTCCACCACGGTCCGAAGAAGATTCCGACCTTTCCGGCCAGGACAGGTTCCTGACAGTCACTTCTGACAAGCATTTCCGGATCGATCAGTTTATTTGTATATAATTCCTGGATTTTTTCCAGTGCTTCTCTGGTCTCCGGCTGGATGGAACCATACTCTACGTTTCCATCTTCATCCTGCAGCCAGTACTGTGGATAAGACTGGAAACTACAAAACAGCGGATCCAGACCAAACTGATTGTCTCCAATATCATTGATATGATTGGAATTACCAGGTCCGAGAATTCCGATGGTATCATCTTCTCCGTTGCCATCCGGATCCTGGGTTACGAATGCTTCTGCCACTGCTGCCAGCTCATCCCATGTTCTCGGAACTTCCAGTCCGAGGTTTTCCAGCCAGTCCTGACGGATCCACATTTCGTTCATTTCTCCCACCATCATACTGGGAGCCGGAATCGCCATCATCTCTCCCTTGTCATTGGTGATACATTTTCTCAGTTCCTCACCGCCGGATTCCACATAGCCTTTCAGGGTATCCGATGCATAATCCTCATAATACTCGTCCAACGGCTGAATCATGTCATATTTCAGAAGTGCTCTGTACTGTGTTGCGTTCACATTCATCAGTTCCGGAACTGTATTACTTCCGATACACAGATTCATTTTTTCATCATAATCAGAAGATGATGTAACCCAGTCATATTCAACATCAATATTAAGGTCTTCCTTTAATAAATCCAGGTATACATTATCATCATAAGTCTTTCCGTCCTCAAGCTTCGCATTTGGATTCATAGAGCCGCCAAGATGGACAGTTACTGTTTCCGGATATTTTGACAGTGGCAGGTCTTCTTTGGCTGTTTCTTCTGCCTCACTTACTGTCGTTTTCTCCGTCTTTTCTTCTGTTTTCCCGCATCCTGCCAGCGATGTCACAGCCAATGCCGCTGCACTGACGAATGCAATTACCTGTTTCCGTTTCATATATTCTTCCTCCTTTTTTGAGTAGTTTATCCGGTAATCACATTCTTCGCTAGACAATATTGTTTTTGATTATATATTCTTTTTTTAAATTCAAAAAGAAATGTTTGAATTAAATCAAACATTTCTTAAAATCTTTTTATTTTACCCTATCTGCGCTGCCACGTACAATAAGCTTCGCAGGTACGATCACTTTTAACCCTATCTCCCTGGAGGATGTGATGCGTTCACGAAGAAGGCGAACCGCCTCCTCACCCAATAATTCCATATGCAGGCGCACTGTAGTCAGCGGCGGAACCAGATAGTTTGCCACCGCTATATCATTATATCCCACAATACTCACATCCTCCGGAATCCGGAGTCCCTTTTCACTGACTGCCCGATAACAGCCCACTGCCAGAGAGTCGTTGTTTGCAAATATTGCTGTGGGTTTCTCCTTCTCTTCCAGGATTTCCCTGCACAGCACATAACCGTCCTCCGGCGTGAAGTTACCCACCCGCACAAGTGCCGGAGAGAACTCACCGATTCGCTCCATATATTTTTTGTAAGTTACCATTCGTTCATCATGCACTTCCTCGCCATCCTTGTCGACTTCATAGCCGCCAATAAATGCTATCTTTTTATGTCCCAGTCCTGTCAGATAATCCATCACCGCTTCCACAGAACTTTCCAGATCGTTGACTACGCAATCAAACTGATCTCCTTTTGGCATAGCATCCAGAAATACTGTAGGCTTTTTGAAGGCTTCTATCTGCCTTACCATGCTCTTACTGAACGTTCCAAGGCACAAAAGGCCATCGAGTCCTCCAAGATTCTTCAGCTCCTCCAGATTCTGGATCTGACAGCGTTCCATATTCTCTGCCTCTAGTTTTTTTTCTACCGCCAGACGGACTGTCAGATAATAAGTATCTCTCAGCTCCTCCTCTCTGGAATAGGAATAATAAACTCCAACCGTCAGGTGACGCTTCCTGCTTTTTCTTTCCTTTGCCTGATACTGAAGTTCCCTGGCAGTATCAAATATTTTCATTCTGGTCTCATCCTGCACATTCAACGTCTCATCATGGTTCAAAACTCTGGAGACCGTCGCTGCGGAAAAGCCGGTACGCTCTGCGATATCTTTTATTGTAGCCATCTTAAATCCCTCTCTGCATGATACTTTTCAATATTTTTCGAATCGCATCAGCTATGTCAGTGCATTTCATGGTTATCTTACCATATTGCCCCCAACCACGCAACGAATTGTTACGACGCTGTAACTGTTCAGTAGCCACTGTCCCGCGAGGTGTTTTGACATGAATATGTCAAAATCCCGAGACATACAAGCCAAAATGCCATCACCGAAGGTGATTTTTTATGCATTTTGGCTCGTAACTGTGAAGGTACTGAACAGTTACACGACGCTGTCCTTATGCCGTTGTCTCCTCCGTGGCTGAATTCGCCAGAATAACCGCCGCCAGAATAATGATACATCCCAATATCATGCGCAACGTAATACTTTCATGAAGAATCATAACCGAGAACAAGGTTCCGAAGACAGACTCCATAGACAGAATGATTGCCGCCTTTGTCTCATCCACATACTTCTGGCATGCTGTCTGAAGAAGATAGCAGACCGTTGTGCTGATAATGCCGAGATAGAGAACACTCCACCATCCTTTTGCAGTAACCTGAAAATGCACCTGCCCGGAGGCAATCATGAATATCAATGATAAAATACCTGCCGTACACATCTGAATAAAGTTCAACACAGATGCCCTGTACTTCTTCACAAAGATGCTTGTCAGAAAAATCTGAAAAGCAAAGCCCACTGCACATATAAGGGTCAGTCCGTCACCCAGTCCCAGGGACAGATCTTTATCCAGGGACAAAAGTCCCACCCCTGCTATCGCCAGCACTGCTCCTATTATACCTCTGAATCCTACTTTTTTCCGGCAGATCAGAAAAGCAATAAAAGGAACAATCACCACATTTGTGGCTGTGAGGAACGCATTCTTTGACGGAGTCGTATATTGCAGTCCTATGATCTGAAGAGAAAACCCAATAAAAAGAGCTGCGCCCATAAAAACTCCTGCAGTTACTTCCTCTTTTTTTATTCCTTTAAGATTCCGGATACTTATCCCACCCATAAGCACGGAAGCCAACAGAAAACGAATGGTCATGATCTGAAAAGGTGACAGACTGTCAAGAGCCATGTCACTGGCCACAAATCCGCCTCCCCAGATAACAGTAACTAATACCAATCCGGCAATCGCCATATATTTTTTCATAAATCACCTTATCCTTCCAGAGGTTTCAGACAAATATCAGACCCGATTCCACATAAAAATTCCGCAAGCACGTCAATACATCCCTGCACATCCTCCATACTGCACACTTCTGCCGGATTATGCATATAGCGAAGAGGTATGGACATAACTGTTGTAGGTATCCCCCTGCCTGCCATATGAATAGCATCTGCGTCCGTACAGGTTCTTCCACATCCGTTCTCCCACTGATATTTTATATGTACATTCCGGGCAGCTTTTTCGAGTCGCTCCACCATCATTTTATGACTGAAAGAATTATGGAGGAAAACAGGTCCGCCTCCCAGAAGGATTTCTCCGTTTTCGATGGCTCTTGTTCCCTCATAATCGCTGGTATATGTAACATCAAGCACAATAGCCAGAGTCGGAGCGATTCGGGATGCACACCAGGCAGCTCCGTGCTTTGTCAGTTCTTCCCCTACAGTAGTTGCCGCATAAATTCCACATGTGCACCCCCTTTCCTTGGCCTTTTTCGCAGCCTCCAGGATAATATATCCTCCCAGACGGTCATCAAGGCCTCTTGCACAAAGTCTGTCATTTAAAAGTTCTCTGTAATCCGTGTCAAAGCTCACCGGATCACCACAGGCCACATGAGCCATGGCATCTTCCCTTGAAACAGCACCGATATCGATGATGATATCTGTAATTTCCAACTCTTTCTTATTCAGAGAGCCATGGTTTCGGACTGCGCCGTAAACCACATTTCCCTCATGCATGATTCTGACTTTCTGTCCAAGATAAGTTCCCGGATAAATACCACCCGCCTTGGATACATGGAGCATTCCTTTCTCCGTAATATGCGATACCATGAGACCAATCTCATCCATATGTGCCGACAGCATAACCTTGATCTTTGCATCCGGATTTACAATACTTACCACATCGGCAATTTCATCCGTGTAGACCTCATCCGCAAATCCTCTTGCATACTTTATAACTTTTCTCTGAATCTCTTCCTCAAAGCCGGAAACTGATGCTGTTTCCAGTAATTCATATAAAAATTCTCTGTTCATATGTATTCTTACTCCTTTTTTCCGTTCTATACCGCGTTCATCGTCTGCTCACGCTTTTTGTTGATCCGATAATACAATCCTACACTGAGCAGGAATCTGGACACCTGATCCATCGCAATAATAATCCAGATTATTGTCAAAGGCAGCCTTAACACATAAGCAGCCAGCATACACAGAGGAATCCTTACGATCCATATGCCAAATCCCGCCACCAGCATAGGAGCATTCTTATACCCCATAGCTCTGATGGTTCCATTGTAGATCCTAGACAAATTCTGAGGTATCTGGATAAATCCCATAACAAACACATATACAACACCTATGGCCTGTAATTCAGGTTTGTCCGTCATCAGAGTCATAAAGAACCGCGGGAGGAAAATCAGCAGCACCGAAGTTATCGAGCTGATAAATACTCCCACTTTCAGTTGTTCTTTAAAGTAAACTTTTCGCAGTTCCTCATCCTGCATACCAATTGCTCTGGCTGCCAGTGTAGTGGATGCCGTACTAAAACCAATGGCCGGCATCTCCGTAATTTCCTCTGCCTGTATACCCAGCTGATATGCGGCAAATGCCTGGTTTCCGTAAAATAGTATCACTTTACTCAAAATGATAGCAGAAACCTGCCAGAATACGGTTTCCAAAGCTGCCGGAATTCCTGTAGTATAGATTTCGTAGATACATTTTTTATCAAAACTGAAAAATTTATGCTCAGATGGTACTTTTCGAAACAGTCCACCCTTCTTTTTATATAAAAGGTACAGTCCTGTACCTGCACCAACCGCCTGTGCCGTCAAAAGAGCGGTAGCCGCACCTTTTATTCCCATGCCCGGAATACCGAAGGCACCAAAGATAAAACAGTAACCACAGACAATATTGACCACATTCATAAGAACCGCAATATACATAGGAATCTTTGTATTGCCGTATCCCTGGAAAGAGGCTGTAACCACCGTCGTGATCACCACAAACGGGAATTCGAATATAATAGTCTTCATATACCCCTCTGCCAGAGAGAGGATCTGGGGATCCTTTGAAAAAAATCCAAGAAAAAGCGGTGCCTTAAAGTATAACACCACCTGAAAAATAAACACAATAATCATTTCCGTAAGAATGGTCTGCTCCGCAATCTTCCTGCAATCCTGATGTCTGCCCGCACCGTATGCCCGGGCGATCAAAACCGTAGCCCCAATTGCCACTCCCTTATAAAAGCACCATAATGTATCCGTAATCCGGATACAGATCCCCTGTGCGGAAATGTCATTTGCAAGCAACCGTCCAACCATTGCCGTGATTACCAGGTTTGCCGAAATCTGAAGTATGTTTTCCAGTATCATCGGAATAATGATTTGATAAATATCTCGTTTTATAACTTTTTTTCCGTACACAGAAACCTCCATCCTTTTTAAAACGGGTGTTTGAATATACTTCAGACACCCGTTTTATTATGCTTTGTTTATAAATATGACTATGCTTCTATTTGCCGAATTTGGCTTTCATTTCCTCCTGTTCCGCTTTGAGAACCTCTGCAGGATCCTCATCATTCAACAGTATATTCGCCATAGAGTTTTTGGACATTTCCAGTGCTTCTGCAAAGTTAGAGGTATAATTTACCTGTGGAACCGTCTTTCCGACTTCTGTAAACAGGTCAAAGATCTGCTGTCCGCCAAAGAACTCATCCCCCTCTTTAAATACGTCAGACTCAAGAGCTTTCAGATAAGACGGATACAGTCCGTAATTCTGGAATCCTTCCACATTGGCATCAACATTTTCCATAACAAACTTCACAAATGCCTTGGAAGCCTCTGTACTTTTACTGGCTGAAGGAACCGCCAGAACAGAACCACCATTGGATGCTCCCTGAGCTTCTTTATCTGCCTGGAATCTCGGAAGTTCCATAACAGCCCACTTGCCGCTCTGATCAGGAGCTGCTTCCTTAATAGATCCTACCATCCACACAGCATCTGCAATACATGCAAACTTATCTGCGCCCATGCCTGCTACCATATCATCCCAGGATGAATTATTGAATGTGATACCTGCATCATACATTTTCTTACAGGTTTCCATTGCCTGAATAGAAACATCTGAATCTACCTGAGTATTTCCGTCCTTGTCAAAGTAGAAACCGCCGCCTTCCATCATAAGAAGTCTGTAGGTTGTATCATTTCTGGATTCTGCCATACAAAGCATATTAACGCCTGTTTTCTCTTTTAATACTTTTCCTGCCTCGATAAAATCATCCCAGGTCACGATATCTTCCGCCTTGATTCCTGCTTCTTCAAACAGGTCGCTTCTGTAGAACATACCACACGGACCGGAATCCCATGGATACGCAATGATCTTCCCGTCAACCGTACACTCTGAGATTTTAATCGGGAAATAGTCATCCGGATTGATCATATCTGTAAAATCTTCAAATTTTCCGGGGAATTTCTCTCCGAACTTTGCCATCTGTTCACCTTCAATAGAAACAATATCCGGAAGGCCGATGCCGGACTGCAGGCAGGTAGTCATTTTCTGGTATACCTGATCCACACCCATTTCCTCAAAATTAAAGGTTACATCCGGGTTCTCTTCCTGGAACTTCTCTGCCCATTCCTCAAGATGCGCCAGTGCCACGTCCCAGCTCCAGACTGTGATCTCACCGGACAGTCCGCCTTCCTTATCTCCGGAAGCTGTTTTATCAGCTCCGCCGCCTCCGCCACATGCAGTCATAGACAATGCCATCACCGCTGCTGTTGTCAATGCTACTACTCGTTTCTTCATCATATTTATATCCTCCTAAATATTTTTTTCAGAATCAACTACATTATTCCTTTACTGCTCCACCCATGACACCTGCCACGAACTGTTTCTGGAATATCAAGAAGATGATCATGATAGGCAGAACCGCACAAACTGTCGCCAGCATAACCACACCATAGTCTTTTCTCCATGCCACACCATCCAGCATAGCCAGAGCTACCGGGAAGTTATACATAGATTTTGTACTGAGAATAATCAACGGCCACATAAAGTTATTCCACATGCTCATAAACATGTAAATTCCGAGAGCACCAATCGCCGGCTTCTGAGATGGAAGAACCACCTTCAGGAAAATGCCGATTTCACCACACCCGTCGATTCTGGCTGCCTCGATCAAAGATGTTGGAAATGCTAACATATTCTGTCTCATCAGGAAAATACCAAAAGCACCTGCAAGTCCGGGCAATACCACTGCCTGGTACGTATCTGCCCATCCAATATTGTTCATCAGTGTGAACAGTGGCACATACATGACCTGAGACGGAATCATCATAGTTACCATGATCAGACTGAACAGTAAGCCCTTCCCTTTGAATTCAAATTTCGCCAAAGCATATCCTGCCATGGAGTGCAGTATGATAGAGAGTGCAGTATAGGTCACTGTCATAATGGTAGAATTCATAAGTATCCGCAGGATATCCATCTTTTTGTTCAGATTTTTAAAATTTTCTACCAGATGAGAGCCAAAAATCAACTTAGGTGTTGCACTCAAAATTTCCGCATTCGTGTTTGTTGCAGACACAAACATGAAGTAGAAGGGAAACAGGGAAATCAGTGCCGCAATGGTCAGGAACACATAGGTAAAAACTTTACGTCCGTTTATTTTCTTTCCTGTTGTTTTCACTAATTGTCACCTCCATTTGTAGCTTTGAACTGCACAAAGGACAGTATGCCTATGATAAGCACCAACGCATAACTGAGTGCCGCTGCATATCCGAATTTGTAATACGAGAATCCGGTATTGTACAGATAATGTCCAATAGTTATAGTGGCATTGTCAGGTCCTCCTTTTGTCAGTACAAAGGATTCATCGAACAGCTGCAGAGTTCCTATGGTGGATGTGATACTCACAAAGAGAATAATGGATTTTACCATAGGGATTGTGATTCGGAAGAATCTCTGCAGGAAAGATGCCCCATCTATATCTGCTGACTCATACAGTTCCATGGGGATTCCCTTCAGACCGGCAATCATAATGATCGTGTTATATCCGGTCCATCTCCAGGTGATACCCATAATGACAACTGCTCTTGCACCCCATACAGTATTCAGCCAGTCTACGCCACCCAGACCAAAAGTTCTGAGAATATGGTTTACCAGACCGAAATCTGTATTAAACAGCAGCTTAAAAATCATCGCATACGCAACCAAGGCTGTAACGGACGGTAAAAACACACTGACGCGGTAACAGGTTCTGAATCTCAGAAAACTTTCTTCTACCAGAACTCCCAGTATCAGGGAAAGTATCACCATAACCGGCACCTGGATCGCCAGATAGATAAATGTATTTCCCAGGGATTTCCAAAATACAGGATCCTTGCACATGGTCACGTAATTATTAATGCCACAAAACAGATAATCTCCACCTTCAAAATCATAAAAACTCAGTGCCAGGGATTTAATTACCGGATATACCATGAATACTCCAAACAGAAATATCATTGGCAGCAAAAATATGTACGGTGCTGTTTTTTTGTTTACAAAACTCCTTCTTCTTTCATTGTCTCCTTCCATCTTTTCCCTTCCTTTCTTACTTTCTTCTGTATTGCTCGGCCCGCTCTGCCAGCGATTCCTTCCCGGTTCCGAAAATCTTCCAGGTAAATGTAAACGGTTCCGGATACAGTTTATCTTTTTCCAGACACTCGGCACCCCAGCTTGCACTTCCCAGACCATGCTGTGCATAATCAACAGATAATTGGATATTTTCCGTTCTGTGAAGTTCATTTGTATGTGTCGCCTGTGTCAGGTTTTCCTGTGTATAATGTAATGCTCCAAAAGAGAATTCTTTATCCGATGCGATACAGATTCCGTTACCCGCCTCTGTCACAAACGCAGCCCAACGAGTATCCTCATGATTACCTGTCTCCTGAGGCAGTACATAAGGGAAATAGAAATCTTCCACGTTCTTCTCCCAGCAGCCTATCGCGTTGCCTTCTTTACAGTCCGGATATGTTTCCAGAGGTCCTCTTCCGTACCAGACTGCCTGTTCACAGGCTTTATCCAGCACAAACCGCATACCGATCCGCGGAAAACTCTCCGGAAGCTGCACACCGGTTGGCACTCCGTGATAACTCATGGTTATAAGACCATCTGCCTGAATGTGATATTCAGCCTTCACAATGATTTTCCAGTCAACCGTTATCGGTGCATAAATCTGTGAAACGGAGATAACCACTTCCTGTTCCTTCTCCTCTACCGTCACCTTTTCAACAAGGTTTGTCATGGCTTTCAACATCGCTTTTTCCCAGATTTCAGCCACATTCTTGTCATTGTCAACAGGTGCTCTCCAGAAGTTCAGCCCCAGTCCTTTGCAGATTAACCGTTCGCCATTCAATGTATAACCACTTAAATATCCATGAACCCGGTCAAACTCGGCAGTAAAATTCTGGCCTTCCACATAAATAATTCCTGCTTTCTCCACCATATGCAGTTCTCCGAAGTTTCCGTTATCTGCCGGCTCTTTCACTGTCTTCCGAACTGCTTTATTGAGACATTCCTGATGGAACGCAACCTCATGGTGAGTTTCCTCAGACCAGATCTGTTTTTCTTTGTAACATACTGTGATCGTCAGCCAGATATCCTGTTCATCGCACCATGCTCCTGACTCTGCAGAATCATATACCGTGATACGTTTACATCCATGTGGTGCTATCTCACTCAGATCCACCTTACCTTCCAGCAGAATTCCCTGCAGTGTATGAACCTTGAATGTACCTTCAAGATGAGACAGGTCAGTAAAATCATATTTATTGCAAACTGTAATTTCACCTGTGGTTTTATCAAAATCGATAAATGTTACCGGCTCCATTACTTTTTTCACCTGTAAAATACCTGGCGTCGGTCTTCTGTCTGCCTGGATCAGTCCATCACAACAAAATGCCCCACTGTTTGGATAATCCCCGTAATCTCCGCCATATGTATAGTAAGCTTTGCCGTTACTGTCATATTTTTTAATACCGTGATCAACCCACTCCCAGATAAAACCGCCCTGCAGCCTTGGATATCGTTCAAATATTTCCCAGTATTCTTTTAATCCTCCCGGGCCATTTCCCATTGCATGTGCGTACTCGCATACTACATGAGGTTTCTTCTTTGCAGTGTCTCTTCCCAGGATCTCCAATGCCTTATGTCTGGTATACATGGTACTGTACACATCAGCTATAGAAGCATCCCTGTCTTCCTCGTAATGAACCAGTCTGGTTGGATCATACTCTTTTATAAATCTTCCGCTGGCTACAAAGCTGCTTCCGAATCCTGATTCGTTTCCCAGTGACCAGAACAGAATACTTGGATGGTTCTTATCCCTTCTTACCATACGTTCCGCACGATCCACATAGCTTTTTTCCCAGATCGTATCATCACTGATCTTATTCATGTTTTTGGTATAAGCCATCTGGTTACACTCCAGATCAGCTTCCTCCATCACATAAAGTCCAAGACGGTCACACATATCCAGAAAATCAGGATGTGGCGGGTAATGCGAGGTTCGTACTGCATTGATATTGTTCTGTTTCATCAGATACAGATCAGCCAGCATATCCTCTTTTGTAATGCATCGTCCTGTATTTTCATTCCAGTCATGTCGGTTTACTCCTTTTAATTTGATAGCCTTTCCATTTACCAGGAATAATCCGTCTTTTACACAAATATTTCTGAATCCTGTCCACTCTCCATAGGATTCCAGAACTTCTCCCTGTTTCTTCAGGGTAAGGATCACCCGATATAACTCAGGGTATTCTGCTGACCAGGGTTTTATATTCTCCAGAATTACCTCTGTCACATATTCTGTCTCGCCTTTTTTACCACTTATCTCACGGCTTTCACTGAAGATGACCTGTTCGCCGTCCATTACTTCCATCTCAACAGTAAGCGCCGTCTCATCCTCCGTATGATTTTCAAACACTGCATCCAGGCAAATCTTTCCGGTCGTCTCATTCTGTTCCATAACCAGATCAGATACGATCCGCCAGTCCAGCATATGATGTTTCGGTCTCCGGATCAGAGATACATCTCTGATAATTCCGGCAAACCACCACATATCCTGATTTTCCAGATAACTGCCATCACTGAATTTGTAGACGATCACCGCCAGCACGTTTTCCCCATCCTGTAATGCTTCTGTCACATCAAATTCAGCTGTGTTACGAGGCCCCTGGCTGTATCCTATGAATGTACCGTTGAGCCATACGTGATAAGCACTTTCAACCCCGTCAAACCTCAGGATATATTCCCTGTCTTTTTGTTTCTCCTCCTGGAAAGTGTACCGGTAAACACCCGTAGGATTGTCTGCCTGTATGCCCGGGTCATCCAGAATCGGGAACAATGCTATCGCATCATTATAATGTGGATAATCATAACCATTCAGCTGCCAGTGTCCGGGAACCGGCATCATGCCAAACTCCCGATCGTCATATGCTTTCTCCATACATGTGTCAGGAACATAAAACGGTGACTCATAATAAGCAAATTTCCACTGTCCGTTCAACAGACGGTAATTGGAACATTCTTCTCTTCTTCCCTGTCTTGCCGATTCCTTATTCGGATAACCACAATAAAACGGTCTGACCGGAAGACGATTTCTTCCAAGGATCTCTACGTTACTCCAATCCATGTGTTTGTATACGTATTCCATATCTTTCCCCTTTCTACTTTTATTCAGGGCAACTTTCCCTGAGAATCAACTGATTTGGTACAATGATTTTTAAACCTTGTTCTCTTTTCGTGTAAAGACATTCCATCAATGTCTTTGCTGCCATCATTCCGACCAGGTCATTATGTAACTTCACAGTGGAAAGCCCAGGAGTTACAAAGGATGCCACCTGATCATCGTTACACCCGACAATCGCCACATCACCCGGAACAGAAATTTTCTCTTCTTTCAAAGCTTTCAGAAAACCGATGGCCATGGTATCGTTTTCCACAAATACCGCTCGTGGAAGCCTTCCTTTTCGGATAATTTCTTTTCCCAGCTCATATCCAAACTGTGTGTGATTGGATGGACACAGGTAGATATTTTTCTCATCATATTTTCCAAGGCTTTTCATAATCTGCCGGAAATAAAGAAAACGTTCATCTCTGTGAATCTTGCCATTCGCTTCCAGCCCGTATGTCCCCATATATCCGATAGAATCAAATCCTTTTTTTAGGAAAATATTTATAACTTTCTTTACTGCCTGTTTGAAATCGTTTATCACGCAATCAGCTGTAAGCGATCCGTCTTTCAGGTGAAAGTCCGCACATACCACCGGCAATCCGGAATCCAGAACAGCCTGTCTGAACACCTTCTTTTGATACCAGAGTGTAGAATATCCTACAAAGATCAAACCCTGATAATCGGATATCTTCGATGCGTTGGCATCCAGCATAGATTCAAAGATCTCTTTTACTTTAAATCCGTTTTTTTCAAGTTCCATCTTTATATTCACGCGGATAATCTGATAAAATTTATCTTCCACTTCTTCTTCCTCGCCATACAAAAGCATAACTCCTATGGTTCCTCTTGTACCTTGAATGGCTGAGTATTCAAAACATTTGTTGTATCCCAGTTCGCCTGCCGCCTCCAGAATCCTTTCCCTTGTCTTCTGAGATACAGAAAAGGTAGTGTCATTTTTCAGAACTCTGGATACAGATGCTGCAGATACCCCGGCCTTCCGGGCGACATCTCGTATTGTAGCCATATTCCCACCTCTTGATTAACTTCACACACATCGTCTGACTGTACATTTACCTCCGATGCAATTTAGTTAATATTTCTTTTCGTTTAGTAAATTTATTTTCATTCCTTATACCATCACATTACTTGAAATAATAGGATTTGTCAACAATATAATTGGTTATTCTTCTGTTTTTTTGTGTATAATATATATTTTTATCACTTTTGTATAATTTATCGCACCTGTTATTTAGTAAATTTACATAAAGAAAATGGACTGTTTTATCACAAAACAGTCCATTTTCTTTCGTCTTTAGTAAATTTATTTACCTGGTCAATATTCAACAACCCCATAATATCTGCGATCATCCGGATTATGATCTCTTACTATCGAAAAATAATAGCAGAACCATTCCAGCGGTACAAACATAACGAACGGTGCCAGATCATCATGAAGTCCCATAGCAAAGTCTGCATAATCCAGAACAATTGCTGTCCCCTTCCACTTCTCAACAAACTTAAGCGCTCTCTGTGTAATCACTCTGGAGGAATCTGTAGGAACCAAAAACAAAAACGGAACACCGGATTCTACAATCTCCAGAGGTCCATGACGGAATTCTCCCGCCTGTATCACCGCACCATGAGACCAGAGAAATTCCATTCCGGTAATAACACCTTCTTTATAAGCAAGAGGCACCATGGAGCTCGCGGATACGGTGTAGAATCCTTTCAGGTTACGAAGCGGTTTTGTCATTTCCATGGCTTTTGCCTCAAAGTTCTCGATATGATGTCCAAGCACTTCCGGCAAACGTTTCATATCAGACAGAATCTTCTCCATAATCTCTGTACTTTCTCCACGTTCCAAAGCCATACGGGCTATCAGGGTATACAGCGCAACAAGCTGGCATTCCCACATAGCCTCTGCATGGTAATCCACCACATAATCTGCTTCCATTCCCAACGGGTTATCTTCTCTCTCGTTGCACACTCCAACTGTCATAAATCCCTGATTTCTGGCTTTTCTCAGACCTTCTACAATTTCTTCTGTAGTTCCGGACTGGGAAATAAAAACTGCCAGTGTTTTTCTGTCTCCATATACAGGCATGGAATCAACGAATTCCCATCCCGTATATGCATTCACAGTCAGAGTTGTATATTTATCCGCCAGATATTTTGCTGTGCTTCCGGCAGCGCTGGAACTTCCACATCCAATAAAGCAAACGCGTTCAACCTGGTTTTCTTTTATATATTCCAGTACAGGTGCTATCTTGGCATCTACTGCTTCCAAAAAATCTGCGACCTCTTTTTTCATCTCTGCTGTTACTAAAAAATGCACTTCTTCCTTGTTTAATTTTAACATGACCCTCTTCCTTTCTCTTTTTTATAATTATCTGTGTTCTACCAGGCTCCAAAATGGCTGATTGTGAGAGCTGCCTTCTTAGCTCCTGCCTCCATACACCTTTTTAACGATTCACCTTCCAATGCTTTGTTTAAAAATCCGGCAATGTAAGAATCTCCCGCTCCAAGGGTATCCACTACATCTGCCTCCACAATACCGCTTACAACAAATTCTTTTCCATCGTAGGCTACACTGCCATTTTCTCCCAATGTGGCGATAACCAGACCTGCTCCCTGTTCCTTTACACGCTTCAGAAGATCTCTCGTAAAAGCATCATCTTTTTCACAAGAGAAAAACACATAATCAATATAGGGAGCTAATCTTTCTATCTTTTCTTCTCCGTATCGATTCGAAAAATCATAGGAAATTTTTACTTCCTGCGGCAATTTACCAAGGCACGAATCGCATTGCCCCCAAACCGCCATATGCACACAGTCAAATCCGGCCAGATATTGTAAATCCCCGTCAGACAACTGAAATCCTTCCAAAACATTCAGAAAATCTTCTCCGAATTTTCTGTCTCCATCCAGAAGTTCAATGTATGTAATAGCAGTTTTCCCCTGTTTTCTCTGCATGCGAACAGTTTCCACATCTTGTTCTTTCAGTTTTTCCTGCATCATATCACCAAAATTGTCTGTGCCGATCCAGCCCAGATATGCTGCATCCATACCCAACTGTCGCCCGTAGACAGCCACGTTCACCGCATTTCCTCCGGGATATGCCCAGCCCTGCTTTTCGTAAAAATCCACACAGTTATCACCGATCGCTGCCAGTCTCATATTCTTTCTCCTTGCTCTTCTGTTTTATAATGCAGACTATACACAAACGAAGAGGGCACATCAAGACCATAAAAAAAATATAGCACCTCTGCATAATAAACAAAAGTTTACTTACATAATATATGGGGAAAGAAAACTTTGGGATATTTTTTCGAAACCGGTAAAAAAGTTTACTCGTCTTTTTGTTTGAAATTTTTCGTAACTGTTCAGTACCTTCACAGTGGCTACTGAATAGTTACAATTTTTCTTTGATATCAGCAGCGGTTCATCCACATGAATCGGCTTTGCTATATGATCATCCATTCCGGCTTCACAAGAAAAAACAGAGGGAGATAATCACAGCCAGGCGCTGTGATTATCTCCCTCTGTTTTTCCATTTTCTTGTCCTGTTTTATCTGTATACGGACTTTTTCGTCAACATCACCCATTGCCTTCCTTAATAAGTCGATGTCACGCCCGTCTGTTGAAAAAGATTCAAATTTATTTCTCTGTGCTGGCAGTTTCTTTTTCTGTATATTCCTCTATATCTGTCGCTGTCACCTGTTTAATATGTCGTTTTTTCAGGCGCTGATACACAACTTTCCGAAAAATAGTATAGACCACTGACAGCAGCGGAATAAAAACAAGCATACCTACAATCCCCATAAGATTTCCACCGATCGTAACTGCCGCCAGCACCCAGATTGACGGAAGCCCTACAGATTCGCCGACAACATGAGGATAAATCAGATTTCCCTCAATCTGCTGCAGCACCAGAAATACTATTATGAATATAATTGCCTGCTTCGGGCTTACCATAAAGATTAAAAAACTTCCTACGGCACACCCGATAAAAGCACCAAAAATAGGAATCAATGCTGTAAATGCAATCAGAACTCCGATCAAAAGTGCATACGGCATTCTCAAAATGCTCAGCGTAACAACAAACATACAGCCGAGAATCACAGCTTCCAGACACTGGCCTGTAAGAAAGTTTGCGAATGTCCGATACGTCAGAGAACAGACTTTAAGAAATGCATCTGCTTTTTGTTTTGGAAGAAAAGCAAAAAGTACTTTTCTGATCTGTACATGCAGCTTTTCTTTCTGAAAAAGGACATAGCAGGCAAAAGAAAAAGCAATGAAAAAGGTTGCCAGTCCGCTGACTACGGATCCCACCGCTGACATTGTTGTATTCATCATGTTTCCCGCACCATTTCCAAGCAGACTTATTCCCCACCTGATTGCCTGATCCGGTTTAAACTGCACCTGATCTACCAGCTTCATAATTTCCCGGTTATCGTGAAAAAAATCGCGGATCCAGATTTTAATCTGCGGAATAAAATCTGTGATATTTATCATCAAACTTCCCATTGTCTTCGTAAGCTGAGGAATCACGCCAATCATCACCAGTGCGATCACGCCAACCACCAATACGATCGTGAGAAGCAGGCTGACCGGTCTTGCCAGTTTTCTCGCTGCCTTATTTTCTTTTTTTACATTTTCAAAAATTTTCTTTTCCAAAAAACTCATTGGCACGTTGATCACAAATACAATCGCTCCGCCAAGTATAAACGGAAATATAATCTGCCCTATTGTTTTCAGCACATCAAGCACTACATCAAACTTCCACAGGGCAACAACAAGAAGTGCTGTAAACACAATAAGCTCCCGTATTTTTTTAATAGATAAATTACTTAAATCCAATATCTTCCTCCTCCTTTTGCCTTATATGTATTCCTTGAATTTTTCCGGATAGTTACAAAAATCACAGAACAAAGAATAGCAATTTCCGGTAAAATAAAAAAACTCTTATTGCATATCAAATACTGCAATAAAAGTCTCACCATTTTCCTGAAGTACCGGATGGCTCCACCGTACTGACGACACTACAAACGCAGATTTCCAAACATAGGTTACTCCTTTTTATTAGGTTTGATTGTACAATAATCCCTGTCTCCTTGTCAATATTCATTTTTTTGAATATCTACCAAAAAACGTTTGGTCTTCCACCTTATAACGAGTTATACTATGAGTATGAAGAGAGCCAGTTTTACACAATACCGGTATCTGGCAAAATTTTACACCAAAAAGGAGTATAGCACTTATGACCATCAAAGAACTTTTCGCGCCGTCCGATATGATGGTGGGAAAACCCTGGGAGAAGATTGTAATTTTTACGATCCCCATGCTGATCGGCAATATCGCTCAGCAGCTTTACAACACCGTGGACAGTATTGTCATCGGAAAATACGTGGGCGACAACGCCCTGGCGGCAGTAGGAAGCGCCAGCCCGATCCTGAACCTGCTTCTGGTACTTTTTGTAGGAATCTCCGTAGGTGCCGGCGTTATGGTATCTCAGTATTTTGGTGCAAGACAACGGGAAGAGCTGTCCATGACGATCGGTAACTGCGTCACACTGACCGCAATTTCTTCCCTGATCATTATGTTTCTGGGAGCCGTTCTCTCACGGCCGCTTCTGGAGATGCTCCATACGCCTGATTCCATCATTGACTGGTGTACCTCTTATCTGGTCATTCTGATGGTTGGCTGCATGGGAAGTGCCTATTATAATATCCTCTGTGGAATTCTTCGCGGACTCGGCGATTCTATCTCGGCACTGATCTATCTTCTGGTGGCAACTGTCCTGAATATCATTCTGGATATCGTCTTCGTTTCCCGCTTTCAGATGGGTGTCGCCGGTGTCGCCTATGCAACCGTCATCGCACAGGCCGTATCCGCTATCCTCTGTTTCTGGAAACTGCTGCGGATGACCGATATCTTTGATTTCAAATTCCGCCATCTGAAGATGAAAAAGAAATATACATTGGAGATCATCCGGCTGGGACTCCCCTCCGGCATCACCCAGGCCATCTTTTCCATGGCCATGGTTATCGTACAGTCTCTGACGAACAGTTTCGGCGAGATGGTCATCGCAGCCAATGTCATCATCATGCGTGTGGATGGTTTTGCGATGATGCCGAACTTCTCTTTCGGAACTGCCATGACAACCTACGCCGGACAGAATGTGGGTGCACAGCGCATGGACCGTGTGGAACAGGGAGCCCGTCAGGGAACCGCAATCGCACTGGGAACTTCTGCAGCGATCACCCTTTTAATCCTGATCTTCGGCAAAAATCTTATGGCAATCTTTACCAACACATCCGAACTGGTAAACCTCAGTGCCAATATGATGAAGATTCTCGCCGTCGGCTATCTCGCCATGGCGATCACCCAGTCCCTCTCCGGCGTCATGCGTGGAGCAGGTGATACCATGACACCGATGTGGATCTCCATGATCACCACCGTGGTGATCCGTGTGCCGCTGGCTTACGGTCTGGCCTTTCTCACCAGAACCCCGGAACTTCCAAACGGAAGATATCAGGTACTCTGGATCTCCCTGCTGGTATGCTGGTGCATGGGTGCGTTGCTGACAATGTTCTTCTATAAAAAAGGAAACTGGAAGAAAAAAGCGCTGACAGCCAATACGAATGCATAAGGAATCACATTAAAAAATAGCAGGAACAGAATTTATGGAAAACAAATTCTGTTCCTGCTATTTCAGTTTTATTTCTTCTATAATTGAGCAAATATTGAAAATTACACAAAATTACCCTATCATTTCGAAAACGGCTTCCAGCGACGCTCCATTTTTTATAAAAGCATGAAGATTTGATATTTATCCAGTGCAAGTTTTCCCTTGCTTTGACAAAAAATAGTTCCATCGGCCACCGCCTGCTGTACGTATCAAGGATTTCCTGTGTAGACAGCTCCGCATTAGTGGATTTAAACACCCTCAGTGCCCTGGGATTTCCAAAAGCTTCCTTCGGATAACTGAGGATCACTGCCGCATTTGGGATATCATTGAATTTTCCTTCATACCGATACACATAAAATTCACGTCCGCCAACGGTCACAAGGCTGACGTCCGTATCTGTTTTTCGTAGAGGGTGTCTTTATTTTGTGCAATATTTGGGATTTACTCATTTATAGTTTTGTATTTAAAATTTTATTAAATACAGCTTCATATTCATTTGCCATTCTTTCAACACTAAAATTGTTTACAACATACTGATGACAGGTTTGAGCATCTATATTACTAAGCTGTTTTGTATAACTGCACATTTCATTAACATCTTTTGCAATAAAACCATTTTCTCCATGTCTTATTATTTCAGGTACAGCGCCAACAGGAAATCCAATAACAGGAACACCGCAGGCCATTGCCTCAATAATTACCAAACCAAAAGGCTCATCCCATGTTGATGGAAACAATACACCCATGCTATTTTTTAAAAACTCTCTTTTTTCTACATCATTTAACTCACCTACATATTCTATATTAGAATTGTCCAAATAAGGTTCTATCTCTTTTTCGAAATATTCTTTGCCCATTGCATTTACTTTTCCAGCTAATTTTAATGGAATTCCTGTTTTTCTGGAAATCTCAATAGCAATATGAGGTCCTTTAAAAGGAGCAAAGTTTCCTAAATAAGCCAAATACTTTCCTCTATGTAAAGAAGGGCTGTAATTTTCTACATCTATTGCGTTGTAAATGCGAGATACAACATTTAGTCCATAACTTTCAGCATTTTGCCTTTGCTTATCGCTAATAGCCACATAATTTGCATCCTTAAAATGACTAAAAATAAACTGCTTACTTTTGCTTAATACATCCATATGCAATGTATGCACCATGGGAACTTTCAGCAAATCTTTTAAACCAACTGAAATATCCACATTATTATGCACGATGTCAAAGTTATGTTCATTGATATATCTGCATGCTTTTTGCGAATGAATAATTTGAGCATTCGGCTCGTACGGCACAACTGGATGATCAAAAAAATGAACTAAATTGCAAGGAGAACTGGAATCCCCTGTTGCAAACAATGTCACATCATGCCCCTTTGTTTTAAGTCCCTTTACCAAAAAGTCTAATACTCTTTCTATTCCACCATACCTTAATGGTGGTGTTTTTTCATAAACACTTGATATAATTGCTATTTTCATAAAACCCTCCTAATTTCCTGTACTTTCATATCTATTAAGGCCTAATCTAAATACAACTACAGATATAATAATCCAAATAAATGCAACTACTGGTGTTATAAGTGCTACTGATGCATAAATCGGTTTATCAAACATATATGCTGCAGGTAAAAAACCCATAAAAGCATATGGTAAAATTGTTAAAAGTATAAACTGAATTGCACCGCTAAAAATATTAATTGGGTATTTTCCAAATTCCCAAATCGTATACACCATATGAGGCAGGGAGTTTCTGGAGCCTTTTAGCCAAAAAGAACTGCTATTTGCCACGATATTTAAGCATACTCGAATAACAGACGCTGATACCACAAAAACAATCAGCATGATTATTTTTCCAATATTCCACTGTATTGATATATTCATCAGTGCCTGAGACATAATAACAATACTTAAAATTATCTTGCCCAAACCATCAAAATTCATTTTCATTGACAGTACTTGTACAACTATTGGCACGGGGCGCAAAAGAAGCCGATCCAATTCTCCGTGATTGATTAACCCATTCAGCAGCCATGTTCCTTCAAATAAAAAAGATATGATTCCTTCTGAAAAATATAAAATTCCGTATATAAATATGATTTCCCAAAAAGACCATCCCGCAATCGTAGGTACTTTTTGATAAATAAGGTAAATAAAGAACAAACCAGACATTTGACCTACAATTGTTGTTACCATTAACAAAATAAAGTCGCCTTTATATTCAAGCATAGTTTTAAAACTTTGCATTAACATTTTAAAATATAATGATAGATACCTTTTATATTGCTTAATCAAACTAATTCCCCCTTATCCGCCATTAATTACCACTTTCTTAATTGCACAACGCCATAAAATCACTTGTACGATATATAGAACTATGCACCATACAATTTGACTTAAAATAAGGTACATTGCATCTCTCCCAACAGTGCTTTCCATAAATATGGAAGAAGGAATATAAACAATCCCCTGAAACGGTAATGCATACGCAATTTTTTGAAGTACTCCTGGCATCATAGTCAGAGGTATTAAAGCGCCTGAAAAAAAATTAACAATCACTTGCTTCGATTTTGTAATACCAAAGTAATTTTCTGTCCAAAAGCAAAGCAATGCACAAATAAATGAAATAAAAAAATTAATTACAAAAGAAAATACAAGGCTTATAATAAACATAAAATAAACGATAGGGTTCGTTGGCATTTGAATTTTCATAAAAATTGCAACAATACTCATAATTAAAATGGAAATCATAGAAACCGGAACACCGGCCCCTGCTGTCTCAAAGAAAGTCATACTCATAAATCCCATAGGTTTTATTAAGTCTGATGTAAGTTCTCCTGTTATAATTTTTTTGGATATTTTCGTTTCTGCTGACCAAGACAACGTAGAATTACAAATAAAAGATATAAAAAGATATATTTTCATGTCTTCCCAATTATAATTGTCAATGATTACGTTCGTTTCATATATAACTTTCCATATATAAAACATAACCGCAGTTATAATAAAATTTGACAATACTCCTACTATTAAATTACCTCTGTATGCAGAAGCATCTTGAACACCACAAGTAAAAATCTTAAAATATTTACGCATTCTTATACCTCAAACTCTCGTTCAATTTCGCCATTGTAAATTTTCTTTACAACTTGTTCAACACTTGGTTCTCGAAGGGAAAAATCAACTATTGGTAAATACTCTGAAAGTTTTTGAATGATGTTATAAGCAGAATATTCATCTTGATTAAAACTTATTTCATATACGTGTGAATCAGTCTTTTCAACTGTTATATTCGGCAACTCATTGCAAATTTTATTTTCTTTAGGTAGATCGTATGCTGTTTTTACAACTATGCATCTGTTGTAAGCATATTTCCTTTTTAATAGTGCGGCATCTCCATCAAATAGCTTTTTACCGTGATCAATTACTATAATTCTGGAACATACCTTTTCAATATCGTCCAGATCATGACTGGTAAGTAATATTGTTGTTCCACGTTCTTTATTTATTTTTTTTAAAAATTCACATACGCGTTCTTTAACAGCTACATCTAAGCCAATGGTAGGCTCGTCCAAATATATTACTGGTGGATTATGTATCAGCGAAGCAACTATATCCGCCCTCATTCTTTGCCCTAAGGAAAGCTTTCTCGCAGGATATCCCATAAACTCCGACACACCCAATATCTCACCAAAATATTTAATATTGGCATCGTACACTGAGTTGGGTATTTCATAAATCTCTTTTAACATAGAAAAAGATTCTCTAATAGGAATATCCCACCATAGCTGTGTCCTTTGTCCAAATACTACACCTATATTTTTGGTACTTTGAATACGATGCTTATAAGGATCTAATCCATTTATACAAATATTTCCACTAGTTGGCTTTAAAATACCAGTCAGCATTTTAATTGTGGTTGATTTTCCGGCACCATTAGATCCAATATATGCTACCGACTCACCTTTTTCTACGGTAAAATTTATATCTTTTACTGCTTCTTTCATATGATATTTAGGGGCAACAATGTGTTTCAACATTCCAGATAGACCTTGCTCTTTATCTGCAATTTTATAATTTTTACACAAAGAATTAACTTCAATTAAACTCATGTTTCATATCTCCTGTCTCAATATTTTGAATCTCAATGATAATATCAACATCCATTACCGTTTGCAATAGCTTGGGTATACACATTGCGAGTAAACGCAGACACATTCTCCCATGTATATACGTTTCTGGCTTTCTCTATTGAAGCACCAGCCAACTTTTTGCGTAATTCTGGATGTTGCCAAAGCCGGAGTATGGCCGATGCTAACATATCTACGTCACCCGGGGATACTAATAATCCAGTTTTTTCATCTTCCACAATTTCTTTCAACCCGCCCGAATTACTTGCAATTACCGGCGTACCATCTAACATAGATTCGATTGCTGTAATTCCAAATGGCTCAGCCAAACTCGGTACTACATGCATAGCTGAATTTATCAAGTTCTGATGTACATCTAGATTTGAAATCATCCCTGTAAAGTGAACCCGATGACTGATCCCTAACTCCTGTGCAATCTTGACGAAATTCCTTCTACCTGTACCATCACCCATAATAACTAGATCCGGTAACGTTTCATCTTTTTCCAATGCTGTTGCATATGCATTAATAAGGATATCTACACCCTTTTTATATTCTAATCTTCCCGAAAAAGTAATATAGTTATTATGATTACCGCTTATATTTTGCATTTCATCGGGCATAGAAACGCCATTGGCAATCACCTGAATTACCTCTGGATGCATAAACTGAAAACGTTCCAATACCACATCTCTCAACCATTCACTAACCACGATTACGTTTGTAGCATTACGAAGCATATAATTTCGCATTCCTTCGCCAAAATGGTTAGGAAAATCGTTAATAGCATGAACAGTTGCCACCACCGGAATATTAATTTTTTTAAGAATGAGTTCCAACGCATTCAACAAAAAATAGTCATGGACGTGAATCAAATCAAAATTGCTATCCCTAAGCAAATCATTCAATTCACGCACACATGTGGCTACGAAAAGATTATTACTAACCCACGCACACATCGGTGGCATAGGATTTGGAAAATCATTTAGCAAATGTTTTCCAATCGTACGGTTCATCAAAAAATATCTAACACCATTTTTCCAAATAATGTGTATCTTTTCCTGATCATCAAAATCAGCAGCGCTTAAAACGGTTACACTGTCACCATATTGTTTTACGAGCTGGCTGGACAAGTCCTCCACATGCTTTGTAAGTCCATTCGGTTCTACCCAAAAAGGATTACCCTCAATCATCAAAATTTCCATATTCAATCCCTCACTATTTTTTATTATCAACTATAAATGAGCAAATATTGAAATTTACAAAAAGTCACCCCACCATCCTAAGAACATCTTCCAGTGATGCACCATTTTTAATAAAAACATGAAGATTGCTGAGTCGTTCTATCCTGACCTGATTCTGAAAATACTGATATCCATCTTCAAAAGTGCAGTATTTTCCAGAATGCATACAGCACATGTAATGAACCAGTGACATGATCAGCCAGTATCGCTGAATTCCCTGCTTAGAACGAGAGCTGGTATTTATCCAGAGCAAGCTTACTTTTGATCTGTCGGAAAAACAATTCAAAAACAGCGCTGTAATCTTCACTCCATTTTTAATAAATGAGTGAAGATTACAGCGCTGTTCCATACGGATGTGTTTTTAAACTATTGATAGCCCTCTTTATAAGTGCAGTATTTTCCAGAATACATATACCACATATTATGAAGCCGAGACGTAATCAGCCAATATCGCTGAATATTCCCTTAAAGTTAAATTCTGTTCCCTGTATCCGATTAGAATGATATACACTGTTTATAACAGACACTCTCCTGTCGGAATGAATACGTTGTTTATTCATACCTCAATTGTACCTCATTCTACAGAAGGTGTTTTCGATTTGTGCAATATTGCAGATTTACTCATTTATAGTCTTTTAGTAAAATCAATGACAACTTTTATTATCTTTATTTTTTTTATGATTTCAATCCCATTTGCACTAAACGACACTTACAGTCCGTTTTTGGTCGATTTCCCCTTTTTTACAATACAGGGCACTTGCAGACCTGCTGTCAATAATATTCCAATAGAAAAACAGCTTGTATAGATGTACTTTCCTAACAAAAATAAAATTATATCTAATACTCCAAAAACGGTCACACAGAACACTGTCATTTTTTTATATGACCTTCTTTCATCCCTATCAATTCTTCTATTTTCACTATCCATTGGACTAAATAGGTTCTTTTGGTAAAATTCTATTGAAAAATCTGTTGAAAGAAGGTGGAATAAATAGAATTTCAATATGAAGATATGGGAAACCGTATCAAAATACGCCGAAAAGAATTACGAATCAAGTAGGCTGAACTTGCGGAACGCTAAATATATCTAATAACCATATGTCATCAATCGAAAACGGACGGCAAAAACCAAGCCTGGACATTTTTATTCGGATTTGTAATCTGCTCAATGTTACCCCAGACTACCTTCTGCTCGGCAATATGCACGCTTATAATATTCCACAGGATATTATTGACAAACTACGTTTATGTACTCAAGCTGATATACAACTTGCCGGAGACTTTATCGAACTTCTTGTAAAAAGAAACAGTAAAGCACATAATGAACCAAATTTGTAATTAATTTGTCTTTTCATACGCATTTTTGCATTTGAAATTTTTATATGATATGATATATCTATATTATTTTATTATAGAAAGCCAGGTACAAAAATGCGTATTTTAATTTGTGATGATGATCCTTTGATAATTGAACAATTGCAGAAATTCATTGAATCCTTCTTTAAATCAAATCATATTAAATGTCCCGAATTAGTTTCCTTTACTAGCGGTGAATCTTTATTAGCTGATAGTGAAGAAAAAGATCTTGTTTTTCTGGATATTGAAATGCCCGGCATGAATGGAATCTATATAGGGAATGAATTAAAAAAAGCAAACAAAAATGTTATCATTTTTGTGGTTACCTCCTATTCCGAATATTTGGATGATGCAATGCGTTTTCATGTATTCCGTTATCTTTCCAAACCTCTGGACAGGTCGCGTTTTCTCCGAAATATGAAAGATGCCCTGACATATTACAATTCCATTACTGTCAAAATTCCTGTTGAAACCCGGCAAGGGTTATATTCGTTTCCTGCCTCGCAGATTATTGCTATAGAAGCACAGAGCCGAAAAGTAATTGTACATACTGTTCAGCAGGATTTTGATTCGATTTATACTATGGATTACTGGCTGAATCTGCTCCCCAAAAACAGTTTTTTTCAGACACACCGGAGCTTTATCATTAACCTTGACCACGTCGTAGACTTTGATCATTTTACCATTCATTTATCGAATCCGCAGCTTACAGCTTACCTTACACGAAGAAAATACAGCTCGTTCAAAAACGCTTATCTGTTATATCTGGAAAGTATGAGGTAAACACAAATGGAACATATCGTTTTACTTTTTTTTAGTTTTTTTACAGAAGCCGTCACCTTGTGGCAATACGCAACCAGTCTTTTTATTCCTTCTTGCAGCAATAAAATCAGACTGCCCATATTAAGTGCTCTTTATGCAATATTATTTTTTTTGTCTCTACTTGGAGAAATGGGGCTTAATACCTTTAGCTTTTTTGTTGTAAACACGGTTTTTCTTTTTGCACTTTTTAAACTCAAATTACTGTTGGCAATCTTTCATTCTGTGATACTTACATCAATTATGGGAATATCAGAACTTGCAGCTTTCGGAATCATGTCCAGATTCTTTCCGAATTTTCTCTTAGAGGCAAGTGTCGGACTTGTTTTTTATACTGTTTTCAGCAAGATTTTCTTTTTTGCAATCATTTATTTATTAGTTCATCTACTCCAAGGGAAAAAAACGAATCAGGGACAGTATGTGCAGTCTGAACTTCTTTTGATGTTGATTCCTGTTTCCTCTGTTTTTACTATGTTTACCTTCCTCGCCATTGGGAAAACTTCTTTCTTCGTCCCGCCTGCCGATTTTATGGTAACAATCTGTGCCATTTTTCTGCTGATGGTCAATCTGCTTGCATTCGGAATTAACCACTATAATCAGAAAAAGTCACAGGAATATACAGATATGCAGTTACTGCTCCAAAAAGAATCTGATTCCGTTGAATACTATGAAATGATGCTTTCACAAAATGAGCATCAGAGCATTCTGATTCACGATATAAAAAAACACCTTCAATCTATCAAATTGCTGAACGAAAAAAATGACTCTGATAAAATAAATGCCTATATACAACAGCTCATGGAATCTTCCGACTTAAAAGAAACTGTAAAAATCTGCGATCATGAAATGCTGAATGCAATTCTCTGCCGTTATCAACGACAATGTAGCGATAAACATATCATTTTTCATACGGATATCAGAAGCGGTGCTGTTCAATCTATTTATCCACACGATTTGACATCATTGTTCTGTAACTTATTGGATAATGCAGTTGAATCATCAGATAATATCCCTGATTCTTTTATTGAACTTACTGTACAAAGGAAGGAACATTCCTCTTTTATCGTTATCATAGTCATAAATTCCTGCAGATACACCCCTGTGTATGATCAGGATGGACTTCCTGTATCACATAAACCCGAAACAGGCAGACATGGGTTCGGAATGAAAAGCATTCAAAAAGTTGTGAAACAATATCACGGAAATTTGCAAATGTACTATGAACATGATTCCGCTACTTTCCATACAATTATAACCTTAAAGCCATAACGGGAAACTGCCAGTAACTTCTCAAAATCCCCCAGGATTTTGGCAAAATACGCATTTTGTCCGACAAAACACATCTTGTTAGGGAAAGGCCCCTAAGACCCTTTTATTATATTTGTATTTCTTCCTTTACTGGTAATCTGCCGGAAGATATTGTAACTCCTCATTTGACAATTTTATCTTCATCTGCTATCATATAAATATAAAAAGGACATTACTGGTAGACAGCTAATCCCAAATTATTGGTCTTAAAAGAGTAACCGCAAACCTTGGCGAGGGGCGGTTACTTTTTTGATTGATTTATGTACGCAATTAAAATTGATACAACAATGCTCAATATCATCAAGATGATAGAAAGCATTTCATAATCAGTCATATAGTTTGCCCTCCTTTCCCAGATTTCCTTTTCAGGATTTCTATGTAATCAGAGGGTTCAGTCCCTCTGTAAGAGGACTAACCGCCTAGCTTTTCCCAGTAATGTCTACGGCTATTCTAACAAAACTATTTGATAATTGCAATCTCTTCTTTTATTCAAAAGAATATCGATATTCACCCTCATAGTCTACATGGATCACCGTCTCATCTTTCAATTTTAAATCAAACTGTGCCCTTCCATCTTCCACTTTTAAGTTTCCGGAATATACTGCATAAGTATCTCCTTCCCTGCCATCAGAAGCTAAGTATATTGCAAGTCCTTCCGGGAGACCCGGCGCATTTTCGCCGAGAAGCTCCGCAAGTTCCACAGGCACTTCAAGAATTATAATTATCAGCATTTTTCTTTGAGAAAGATAAAGATGCACCGTTATTTTACTTTTGAAAAGACCCGGAAACTGTTCTTCCAGGTGACTTCTTCGACCTCTTCCCGGGATACTCCCTTAATCTCTGCGATTTTTTCCACTACATATGGAATATTCAGCGAAGAGTTCCGCTTCCCGCGGTTCGGAATCGGTGCCAGGTACGGGCTGTCTGTCTCTAAGAGCAGAGATTCCAGCGGAGCGTATTCTACGACTTCCACCAGTTTTCTTGCATTCTTAAATGTCAGTACACCGCCGATGCCGAGGGAAAGCCCCATATCCAGGTATTCCCTTGCCATCTCTTTTCCGTAAGAAAAGCAGTGTACCACACCGCCGATATCCCCGGCGTGAAGTCGTTTCATGGTATCCAGCGTGTCTTTGGCCGCATCACGACTGTGGATGATAAACGGAAGTTTCTCCTCCCGTGCTACCTCCAGCTGCCGTTCAAACCAGTAGATCTGTTTTTCGTGATTTTCTTTATCCCAGTAATAGTCCAGACCGATCTCTCCTACTGCCACCGTCTTTTCCATCTGGCAGATCTGATGCATCCGCCGGATCTTCTCTTCATCCAGTGCACCCACATCATCCGGATGCACACCTACCGCACCGTAAATGTACGGATAGCGTTCCATCAGATCCACGGTACGGTCCCAGCCTTCTACTTCCGCGCATACATTGATCACTCTGCCGATGCCCTGCGCAGGCAGGGCATCCAGCAGTTCGCTCCGGTCTTCGTCAAAAGCCTCATCATCATAATGTGCATGACTTTCAAATATCATGTCGTTTCACACTTTCTAGCAGATCTCTGCGCCTGCAGGCATCTTCTTTTCCGGAACCATCAGAGAGAGGTTGCCGTCAGCATCTTCTGCACATAACAGCATACCTTCGGAAAGTACGCCTGCCAGTTTTGCAGGTTTCAGGTTCACCAGGACCATGACTTTCTTTCCTACCATCTCTTCTGCGGTATAGTGTCCTTTGATACCGGATACGATCTGTTTTACCTGGCTGCCGATCTTCACCTGAGAGCACAGCAGTTTTCTGGATTTTTTCACTTCTTCGCAGGCGATGATCTCACCAACCTGGAACTGCATTTTTCCGAAATCATCGAAGGTAATCTCTTCTTTTGCATCGATATCAATTACCGGCTCTTCCGGTACTTCCGTTTTTGCCTGTGCAGCTTTCATAGCTTCCACTTTTTCCAGAATTTCTTTCAGATCCAGACGCTGGAACAGGATCTCCGGTTTGTCTGTTACTTTATTTCCTGACGGATACAGACCGAACTGATCCAGTTCTTCGTAAGATCTCTTTTCTCCGTTTAACTGAGCCAGGATCTTTTCTGTGGTTTCCGGCATGAAGGATTCCAGCAGAGAAGCACCGATGGTGATACTTTCTACAAGGTTGTACAGAACTTCTGCCAGACGGTCTTTTTTCGCTTCGTCTTTTGCCAGTGCCCATGGCATGGTCTCGTCAATGTATTTGTTGCAGCGTTTGAACAGGTTGAAGATTTCTGTGATAGAATCTGCCACACGCAGGTCTTCCATCTTGGCAGCTACTTTTGCTCTGGTTCCTGTTACGACTGCTTTCAAGTCAGCGTCTACGTCTTCTTCCACACCTGTTTTTGTTACCACACCGTCAAAATATTTGTTGGACATGGAGATAGTACGGTTTACCAGGTTACCCAGGGTGTTGGCCAGATCAGAGTTCAGTCTCTCTACCATCAGCTCCCAGGTAATCACACCATCGTTTTCAAACGGCATCTCATGCAGAACGAAATAACGGACAGCATCTACACCGAAGAAGTCTACCAGATCATCGGCATAGATCACATTCCCTTTGGATTTACTCATCTTGCCATCGCCCTGTAACAGCCACGGATGACCAAATACCTGTTTTGGCAGAGGCAGATCCAGAGCCATCAGGAAGATCGGCCAGTAAATCGTATGGAAACGGATGATATCTTTACCGATCAGATGCAGGTCTGCCGGCCAGTTTTTGTTGAACAGTTCGGAGCTGTTGCCGTCGCAGTCATAGCCGATACCGGTGATGTAGTTGGTCAGCGCATCCAGCCATACGTAAGTTACATGTTTCGGATCAAAGTCTACCGGTATACCCCAGCTGAAGGAAGTACGGGATACACACAGATCCTGCAGTCCAGGAAGCAGGAAATTGTTCATCATCTCGTTCTTTCTGGATACCGGCTGGATGAACTTCGGATGTTCGTTAATATATTTGATCAGGCGCGGAGCGTATTTACTCATTTTAAAGAAATATGCTTCTTCTTTTGCCGGTGTACACGGACGTCCGCAGTCCGGACATTTTCCGTCTACCAACTGAGACTCCGTGAAGAAGGATTCGCACGGGGTACAGTACATTCCTTCGTAATGTCCTTTGTAGATATCTCCCTGATCGTAGAGTTTTTTGAAAATCTTCTGCACCTGTTTTTCATGATCTGCATCTGTGGTACGGATAAATTTGTCATAAGATGTATTCATCAGATCCCAGATTCTCTTGATCTCTGTGGATACGTTGTCTACATATTCCTTCGGTGTGATGCCTGCTTCTTCGGCTTTCAGCTCGATCTTCTGACCGTGCTCATCCGTACCGGTCTGGAAGAATACATCGTATCCCTGCTGTCTTTTGAAGCGGGCGATACTGTCTGCCAGTACGATCTCGTAGGTATTACCGATATGGGGTTTGCCGGATGTGTAGGCAATCGCCGTTGTCATATAAAATTTTTCTTTTGCCATGTTTGGTTCCTCCTTGCTCACGCATACTATGAGAAACACGCTCCGCGAGTTTCTCAAGTTACCGCGGCAGTCGCCAAGGTCTCGTGCAAGCACGGACTTTGGCTCGTTGCTCGCGTAAAAAAACCGCCTTCTTACTGTTTGTAAGAAGACGGATATGATACCGTGTTACCACTTCTCTTCGTCTCTTTCTCACGAAAGAAACCTCGCCAAGTACTGCTGTACTGCTATACTCTGCCGCTATAACAGGCGGATCCTGTCGCAGCCTAACCTTCCGGCTCGGTGCGCCTCTCAGAAGCCATCTTCCATTCACCTTGTCACTTCCCTCTCAGCCTCCGGGAATTCTCTGTAATGACAGTCGTGCATGTACTCTCTTCGTCACGGTGTTTTTGTTTATGACTATAGTTTATCGTAGCATATACGTTTGTATTTGTAAAGTCTGTAAATTTTACTTCTTCAGATATTTTCTCACTTCTTCTGCTGAGCGGTTCAGCACCAGTTCTTCCGGAAAGTCCAGTTTTGTCAGCAGTTCTCTTGCCATATCGAATTCCCCGATCAGTGTATCAAAGTGGGCATCGCTGTCCATCACGACCGGTACCTGATATTTTTTGCAGTAGTTTAACATGATCGTATCGTTCTCCACCGCATGGATACGGCTGCAGCCGGGATCCATGGAATGGTTATTCAGTTCCAGGATCTTTCCGTATTCTTTTGCTCCCTGTACCAGTGCCTCGTAGTCCACTTCATATCTTCCGTCATCCGGATGACCGATGATATTGACGCATGGATTCTTCATGGCGTTCAGATACGCTTCCGTGTTCTCCTGACAGCTTCCCGGCCCCATGCACGGGGTATGCAGGCTGGCGATGATGATATCCAGCTTTTCCATAGTCTTCTGCGGAAGATCTACGGTTCCTTTCGCATCCAGAATATTGACCTCAGACCCCAGTACCAGTTCGATGCCATACAGTTCTCTCGGTACGATCCGCAGATTGTCAAAATAAAACAGATGACAGGTTCCCGGCATCTTCGGTGCATGTTCCGTGATTCCCAACAGCTCCAACCCTTTATCGGAGGCTGCTTTTGCCATCTCTCTTAACGTGGAGTACGCGTGTCCGCTGACGATTGTATGAGTGTGTAAGTCCAGGACCGAATTGTATTTCATAATGATAATTCCTCTTTTCTCTGTTTGTTGCCACATGATTATAATGATGTTAAGATATCGGATTGTTCCGTACTTCGTACTCTCACAATCCTCAAAAACATTCGCAATCCGCTCATTTTTCTTCGAAAAATGGCTACTTACTCATGTTTTTGGCGGGCCCCAAGTTCAGAAATCTTCCTGCAAGCAAGCTTGCGTCAGATTTCAGACCTTTTGACCCTGATATCTTATCATGTTCCGGTCTTTTCTACAACCTGTCATACACACACGTTGTCCACATTTACCAACATTTATACCTGATTTTTTCCACATTTTACAGAACTTTATTCACACCGGAAGCATATTCTGCGACTTCTTCATCTGTCTCTTTCTCTGCTTTTTTTTCATTTCCCCGTCAGAAAACACATCACTCCCCACAAAAAGACCCCCAGCAGGCTGATCCATTTTCCCGCAGAAAGTCCCGGGGCGTGGTAGATGATCGTCACCCAGTGTTCCCCACTTACCAGCCGGCAGCCCAGAAACGCCGTGTTAACTTTCTCTGTCACGACCTCTCTCCCGTCCACTTTGATCTCCAGATGACTGTCGTACGGGATCGATGTGATCAGATAGCCGTCCTGCTCCATCTCGATACTGCCACTGATCTGGTTTCCCTTTGTTGCGTTCCGGTCCGGTGTGAATGTGGACTGATACAGAGAAGCATCTTCCAGTACCGTCGTATCACTGACATAGCTTTTCAGGTTACAGATCCGATAAGTTCCCGCACCGAATGTCACTTTTATCTTTTCCTGATCTGCAGAAAGTTTCATCACATAAGTAAATGTCGTGTTGTCATTATAATACAGATGACTTTTGGCCGTCAGCTTATTTCTGATCCCGTTGATCACGATGCTCACATCCCGGTTCGGATGTCCATTTTCCACATCAAATTGCAGATACAGAATTCTCTCTTTTCCCGATGCATCTTCGTCAAGAGAAAGTGTGGCTTTCTGCTCTTTTTTTGTCTTAATCTTCCAGGAATCGTCTTCCTTTGTCGCTCCCCGCTTCGCCGTAAACGTTACGTTTGTTTCCTGTATACCCTTCGTCTTTTCAACCCCTGTATCGGCGATCTTTTCATTTCCTGTTACCGCATACTGCATCAGCATGGTCTGATTATACGGGAATTTCATGGCCTGATACATTTTTTCCGCGATCACCCGATTCGTTCCGTAGATCACCGGCGCAGCCGCCTCCTGTACCTCCGTCGTGAAGTTCTCCCCGTCTTCACTCCGTCCGATCACATATTTAACTCCCATAAACTTCTGAAACAGCGGATTGGCCGAGGCGGACTGCATCAGCCCGTTTCGAAACGGCTGTTCCACCTGAAAGACATTGTTCCGAAACTTCTGATACGCTGTGTTATAGGCGGAAGAGTATACCGAAGTCGTCCACTGGCGCATATCCCATATCCGGTTTACGTTGTCTTTTCGCTTCTTTGCAACTCCGCTTTGCTCCGTCCGGTACAGGCCGGTTTCTCCGTCCAGCGCATCACGCACGGCATCCTGCCAGGCACTGTCTGTGATCTCCTGATAATCTTCTTTCTGCACCAGATTGCCTGCCTTTCCGTTCACCACATGATTGATCAGCACCAGGCATACCAGTGCCGGGACAAGAAGCAGGAACGGGCGTTTCCACTTCTGAAAGATCAGGAAGAAGAAAAACAGTGCCGCGCTTTCGAACAGGATCAGCTGATAATTCTGCGCCCTCAATCCGTCCCCCTGCAGATAAATTGCCAGCAGACTGACACCCACCGTACCGCCAAATATGAATGTTCCTTTCCATCTGCCTATTTCCCCGTTTTTCATACGGTTCAAAAACACTGCCGTAAGATAACAGAAAAATGGGAGAAACGGGATCAGTGATTTGTACCGCACATACAGCATCCCGTTAAATCCCCAGGCAAATACAGGAACCGTCAGAAGTGCCACGCAGACCACCGATACCACCCGCTCCCGGATCGATCCACACACGATCCCGCCAAGCAAAACCGCCACCAGAATAACCGTCAGCCCCACGCTGTAAGTGCCGTACAGTGAACTGTCCAGCTGCAGATTCGGCATCAGCAGTTCTTTCAGATTCTGACTTTGGGAACTTCCGCTTCGCTGCAGGATCGCATATGCTGTAGGAACCAGCAGTACACCGGCTGAAAGTACCGCCACGATCATCGGAACCGGGAATCCGAACAGTTTTCTCTTTCGGATCCCTTTGGGATAACCGTACCAACCATATAAAAATATCGCTGCCATTCCCGCGATGCTGAAATAAAAACTGGTCAGAATCATCAGAAACACACCCAGGGTATACAGACCTGGTTTTCCTTTTTCCCAGTACCGATCCACACCCAGAAACGTCATCAGTAAGAATGGCATATACTGCACAAACATAATCTGATGACAGGACTGGTAGATCATCGGTCCCGCCAGTAAAAACAGGACTGCCACGCCCTGCGCAATCTCTGTGGAAAATCCCCGTTTTTTCAGCCACCCGTACAGCAGGCAGACCGAAGCCGCCAGACAGATCACACCGGCAGCCATCAGATAATCGCTCATTTTCACAAATGGAAGCAGATAAGCGATCAGCACGATCGGATTATACAGCCCATAATAGGAAAAATTGTAAATATTCTGCCCGCCACCGATGTTCGCCGCGTATTCCGGAAAAAACTGTCCTGTCTGATAAAACTGCTGCCGGAAATACTCCGGGAACACGCTGTGCTGACTGATCCAGTCCATATTTGCCCCGAAGACACCGTATCTTCCGGCAAAAAACCAGCACGCTGCCACAGTCAGAACAGTCAGTACAGCGTAAGACGCCAGTCCGCAAATTTTCTCTTTTGCATTACTCTTTTTCATAACTGGAACTCCTTATGATATAGATCGGACGATGTTTGGATTCCAGATAGGTTTTCGAGAGATACTCTCCCATGATCCCCATGCAGAGCAGCTGGATGCCTCCCATAAACAGGATCACGCAGACCATCGAAGGCCAGCCCGCCACCGGATCGCCCCAGATCAGTGTCCGGATCACCAGAAACAAGATCATTAAAAACGATACCCCGCAGAATACAACGCCAAGCACTGCCGCCACCGATAAGGGAGCCACAGAAAAACCGGTAATTCCTTCCAGAGAATACTTAAACAGCTGGCGCAGAGACCATTTCGTCTCTCCCGCGCTGCGCTCCACATTTTCATATTCCAGCCATTCGGTTTTGAAGCCAACCCAGCTGAAGATTCCTTTCGAAAACCGATTATACTCACTCATCTGCAGCACGGCATCTACCATTTTCCGACACATGATCCGATAGTCTCTCGCTCCGTACACCAGCTGTGTTTTTGAGATTTTGTTGATAAATTTATAGAAGTTTTCCGATAAAAACGAGCGGATCACCGGCTCCCCGGTTCGGTCGGAGCGTCTGGTGGCGACGCTGTCACAGATTCCGCTTTTGACCATCTCATACATCTTCGGCAACAGTTCCGGCGGATCCTGCAGATCCACATCCATCACCACCACATAATCTCCCTTTGCCTTACAGAGTCCCGCGTAGATGGCCGCTTCTTTTCCGAAATTTCTCGAAAAAGAAAGGTACTGGCAGCGCGCATCCTTCTCTGACAGTTTCTTCATCTCCGAAAGTGTCGCATCCTGTGATCCGTCATCCACAAAGATCAGTTCACAGTCCGCATCTATCGCATCCATCACCGGACACATATGTTCATAATAGATCGGTATGGTCTCCTCTTCGTTCCAACAGGGAACAATCACTGATATCAGGTTCATACTCTCACTCCTCTTTCCGTTTCAGAACGTATACTTATCCATTTTATTCCTTCGATTCAGCATTGTACCCCCTGTTTCTTAAAATTAACGAAAGATAAATCCTAAGATTTCTAAAGATTTTTTTACAATCTGTAAAATTCCTGTATAATGAGGAGCAGAAAGTTACCGGGCAACATCCGGTACCATGCAATTGCAAATGCAGAGTCTGGACTATCTATTCATGCCAAAACACCTCGCAGGATAGTGGCTACTGAATAGTTACCAGAAGTTTTACGAAAAAGCGGAGGAAAACACATGGAGCAGCAAACCACACAGATTCTTGTCGTAGACGATAACCCGGAAATTCGTGATATCATACATGTTTTACTGGAAGGGGAAGGTATCCGGGTGACAGAGGCTGCCGATGGCAGTTCAGCCCTTCATTTTCTGGAAAAAGACAGTTTTGATCTGATCATTCTCGATATCATGATGCCGGGGTTAAACGGGTACGAAACCTGCCAGAAGATCCGGCAGCTGACCAACGTACCGATCCTGTTTTTAAGCGCCAGGACTTCCGACAGCGATAAACTTATGGGCTTTTCCAGTGGCGGGGACGATTACCTTGCAAAACCCTTTTCCTATACGGAACTTCTCGGACGCACCAGAGCGCTGATTCGCCGTTACCGCATTTATCAGGGAAAATCCCCGACTGCCAGACAGTCAGCATCCAATCTGTTGACCTGCGGCGATCTGTGCCTGGATCCCCGGTCGGAAAAAGTAACTCTGAAGGGTCAGCTGGTAACTCTCACCTCCACCGAGTACCAGATCCTGAAGCTACTGCTTTCCAACCGCAGACAGATTTTCTCTCCCCAGCGCCTTTATGAAGCCGTCTGGGAAGAGCCTTACTATTACGGCGCCGGCAACACGATTACCGTCCATATCCGGAATCTGCGTCAGAAGATCGAACCGGATCCGTCGAATCCGGTTTACATAAAAACCACATGGGGAAGGGGGTATCACTGTGATTAAGATTCAGCATATACGTACTAAACTCCTGCTTCTTCTTTTTGCCTCTGCTCTGCTCTGCCTCGGTCTTTTTCATACTCTGTGGGCAAACAAATGGTATGTTCTTCACGTGATTACAGAAACAAATCTTCCCATAATGCTCCCTGTTCCACAGCCGGATGAAAATTTCTGGACCATGCTTGGAACAGAGGCTCTGAACTACGATATTCCTGATTCTGAATCGGATACAGAAGCCGTGGAAAAACTGCAGTCCTTATTTGATCGGTTGGATGATTACACCGGTCTTTATGTCTATGGCCTGGAAGATGGTATCTACCGGGCCGGTCAGTATCCCCGCTGTATGGGCAAAGAACGCTTTCGGTTCTTCTTCGATGTCGGATATAGTCTGACTGACGGGGTGACCGAACAACGGCATGAAAGGAATACAGAATTCAAAAATGGCTACGCGACCGTGATTGTCACCTTTTACCACAGTTCCATATTTATCTTTCCTTACTTTCTGTTCTCTTTGTTTCTGTCGGTCGGTCTGTTCCTTCTGATCCTGCTGTTTTTTATCAACCGGAAAATGAAGCAGGTTGTGCTTTTAAAACAGGAGATTCTTCGCATGTCCGCCGGTGATCTCTCCACCCCGGTTGTGTCTTCCGGTGCAGACGAGATCGGTGTTCTCTCCCGGGAACTTGACCATCTCCGTCTCACCCTCGATCAGAATATCCGTCAGGAACAGGAAGCGCACCAGTCCAACCGGGAACTGATCGCCGCCCTCTCCCACGATCTTCGCACCCCGCTGACTGTTCTCCACGGGTATCTGGACATCCTGCACTTAAACCGGAATCCCGAGATGCAGAATACCTATGTCACCCGCTGCCTGCAAAAAACCGATGATATCCGCAGGCTCACCGACCGGATGTTTGAATATGCGCTGGTGTACGACGCGTCCGAACCGGAACAGATCCGGATGATCTCTTTTTCGCTTTCCCGGCTTCTCGAACTTTTTCGGGAACAGATGGATTTTCTGGAACTTGCCGGGTTTCACACGGATATATCTTTTCCGGATGCTGACACTTCCGACATTACCACCCCGGACGCACTTACGATTCAGGCAGACCCGGAGCTTTGCAAGCGGATCCTGAATAATCTGTTTTCCAATATTCTGAAATATGGCAGCAAACAGGAAACAGTCACGCTTTCCATGCAGCTTCCGTCGGAAATCAACAAAGATGCTGCGCTGTGTCTTGCCTTAAAAAATACTGTGAAACCGGAACATTCCGCAGTAGAAAGCAACCGCATCGGTCTCAAGAGCAGTACGCGGAATATGGAGCGGATGGGTGGAAAGCTTGTAGTTTTCCAGACAAATACGTTCTTCGAGGTAACGCTATCCTTCCCGGTCACCGCTCCGTAATCTCTGGCATCAGACACCTTTCATTCTTGATAAATTTTCACAAAAAAAGGCACGAAACCGTCGGATTTTCTGATCCCGACAACTTCGTGCCTTTCTTTTTTCTGTTTTTATTTTCAGTCTTTATTAAATACTTCTCTGTTCAGGCTGCCTTCCTGATGGCATACGATCGTTGTACATACAGCATCACCGGTGATGTTGACTGCGGTACGGATCATATCCAGGATACGGTCGATACCCATGATCAGGGCGATACCTTCGGTCGGAAGTCCTACGGAATTCAGTACCATCGCCAGAGTCACCAGACCAACGCTTGGCACACCGGCTGTACCGATAGATGCCAGAGTGGCAGTTACGACTACGGTTGCCAGGTTACCCATAGTAAGGGGAATGCCATAGGCCTGAGCGATAAATACTACTGCCACGCCCTGCATGATGGATGTTCCGTCCATGTTAATGGTTGCACCCAGAGGGATAGTAAAAGAAGATATCTGCTTAGATACACCCATTTTCTTACTCAGCGTGTCGATGGACATAGGGATCGTCGCATTGGATGTTGCTGTGGAGAATGCAAATCCCATAACCGGCAGGAATTTCTTGATAAACTTGAATGGATTCAGTCTGGTGAAAACAAATAAAAGGATCTGATATACTACCAGACACTGGATCGCCAGAGCCAGTGTTACATTGCCCATATATTTTAACATCGGCGCAAATGCGGAGAAACCAACGGTTGCAAACGTACGTGCGATCAGGCAGAACACACCGATCGGTGCGACCTTCATGATCGCCATGGTCATCTCCATCATCACATCGTTAAACTGGCTGAAGAAGTTTGCTACAACCGAACCTCTGGTTCCCAGTTTTGCCAGCATGATACCCACAAACAGGGCAAATACGATGATCGGCAGCATATCGCCGTTCGCCATGGACTGTATCGGGTTTTTCGGGATGATATTTAACAGAGTATCCACCAGACTGGTGGTTTCTGTAGCGGAAGATACGGTTCCTTTCTGAACAGCATCCATATCAAGACCCCGGCCCGGATTGATCAGCAGAGCACTTCCCAGAGCCACGCATACAGCCAGGGCTGTGGTTACCAGATAGAATCCGATGGTTTTTACACCAACTTTTCCAAGAGTCTTGGTATCTCCGATGGCCATACTTCCGCAGATCAGAGAGCAGAATACCAGAGGTACAACCAGCATCTGCATCAAACGGATGAATCCCTGTCCAACCACATAGAGAACCCCTTCTACGATGACGGTATCTTTGATATAACTGGAAGGAATCCAGTAATGGATCACAACTCCAAACAGAGCTCCGATCAGCAGTGCGATGAAGATCTGCGTAGACAGACCAATTTTCTTCTTTGTTTTTTCTGCAGTATTTTTTGCCATTATTCCAACCCTCCTGTCTCATCCAGATATTCTTTCAGGGCTGCCTTCCAGTCTTTCGGCTCTTCGATGCCGGTCAGACGAAGCATCATGTTGTCCAGAACGGAGTATGTCGGGCGCGCAGAATCCTCGATCACAACCGGATACAGATCCAGTTCTCCGGCTTTTCCGGAATACTCAAGAATCGTTCTTGCAAATTCATATCTGCTGCAGCTTCCCGGGCAGACCACATGGTACAGACCATATTCTTCATTATCAATAAAATAACGGATCACCTTCGCCAGTTCTTTCGCGCTGGTCGGCGCCGCATACTGATTGTTCGGCACTTCCATCGTCTTTCCCTGTCCCACATTGCGAAGCACTTCATCCACAAAATCTCTTCCGATTCCATAGATCCAGGAGCTTCGGATGATCACAAACCGGTTTAACAGCTGGGTTAAAATCTTTTCTCCCGCTTCTTTTGATTTTCCATAGATCGTTCTCGGATGCACATTGTCAAATTCATTATACGGAACCCGCGATTCCTTATCAAAGACATCATCAGTAGAAATCTGTATCACTTTCGCATTGACCTCATTGGCAGCCAGTGCCACATTTCTCACACCGATCGCATTGACACGATACGCTTCATCTACATTGTTTTCACATTCCTGTACATCGGTCAGGCCTGCACAGTTGATCACAACATCCGGACGGTTGACATGTACAAACTGTGTAACCTCATCAATCTTTGTGATATCCACTTCCTCGATATCCGTCGGCAGCAACTGGTATTCCACGCCTTCAAGCAGATCGAGCAGTGCGGTTCCGATATGTCCCTCCGCACCGGTAATCCATATTTTCTTCATCTTGTTCCTCCCATTACTTTTCCGGGGTTTCCCTGAGAGATCTGAACATCTGTAACTGCACGCACATGATTGTTGCAGATATTCAGACTGGTTGACAGTTTCCTGTTTCTTACGCTTCTTCATTGTGGTTTTCTTACAATCTCATCACATGATCATTCTTGCCACAAAATCGCCTTTGCATACCATCCCCTCCGCAGAAGCTGTCACTGTCAGCTCCCTTCGTATACAATATCACTAAAAAGGTCCACCGGACCTTTTGTCGTATGCCTGGCAACGAAAATAGCGGCTT